>ERZ761607.471-NODE-471-length-71306-cov-6.386970_pt1 | contig 71306 bp, 63 predicted proteins | sample MGYA00511164_ERZ761607 | MGnify/ENA primary metagenome ERZ761607 (study PRJEB28899, sample SAMN02445080) | bioreactor sludge metagenome | biome: EBPR sludge | place: Australia: Brisbane, Thorneside Wastewater Treatment Plant | collected 2011-06-22 ...
GATTTGCGCCTACCCGATTTCGCCTCAGACGCACATCGTCGAGGGGCTGGGCGAGATGGTGAAATCGGGCGAACTCACCGACTGCGAGTTCATCAACGTCGAATCCGAGTTTGCCGCCATGAGTGTGGCAATCGGTGCGTCGGCAGGCGGCGCCCGTGCCTACACGGCAACCGCTTCACAGGGGTTGCTGTTCATGGCCGAAGCCGTCTACAACGCCTCCGGCCTCGGTCTGCCCATTGTGATGACGGTCGCCAACCGCGCTATCGGTGCGCCGATCAACATCTGGAACGACCATTCCGACTCGCTGTCCCAGCGCGACTGCGGCTGGATTCAACTGTTTGCCGAGACCAACCAGGAGGCGCTGGACCTGCACATCCAGGCCTTCAAGCTGGCCGAAGAGTTGTCGCTGCCCGTGATGGTGTGCATGGATGGCTTCATCCTCACACATGCCTACGAACGTGTCGACATCCCCAGCCAGAATCAGGTCGACGCGTTCCTGCCGGCTTATGAGCCACGACAGGTCCTTGACCCGAACGAGCCTGTCTCGATCGGCGCCATGGTCGGGCCCGAAGCCTTCATGGAGGTGCGCTATCTCGCGCACGCCAAACAGATGCAGGCACTGGAGCGCATTCCCGCACACGCGGCAGAATTCCAGCGCGTGTTCGGCCGTGACTCAGGTGGACTGATCCACACCTACTGCGCCGATGGTGCAGAAACGATCGTGATTGCCATGGGGTCGGTTCTGGGCACTATCAAGGACACTGTCGACGAAATGCGCAAACCGGAAAACGGCGGGCACAAGATTGGTGTGCTCGGCATCACCTGCTTCCGCCCGTTTCCGATCGAGGCCGTTGCGGCCGCCCTGAAGCAGTGCAAGCGATTTGTGGTGCTGGAGAAGAGCCTCGCTGTCGGAATCGGTGGCATTGTCGCAACCAACGTGCGCATGGCAGCAACCGGGATGGGCCTGAGGGGATACACCGTGGTTGCCGGGCTCGGCGGTCGCGCCATCACCATGAAATCACTCACCGCCCTGTTCGACAAAGCCGGACGCGACGAACTGGAGCTGCTGTCTTTCCTGGACCTCGACTGGAAGGCGGTCAACAAGCAACTCGTACGCGAAAAGCAGGTTCGCCGCTCCGGCCCCGTCGCCGAGGCCATGCTCCGTGACTTGGGCGCCGTGGCCGCCCGCAATTACTGATCTGGGGACCACCATGACTGCGATCCAGACCGTCAAGTTTTATCAGACCGGTACCTTCACCGTTGGCAACCGTTTGCTCGCGCCGCATGAGCGCAGCGTGCAAGCGAACATGCAACGCACCAATTCACTCAACTCCGGCCACCGCGCCTGCCAGGGTTGCGGCGAAGCGCTGGGCGCGCGATACGCCATTGATGCGGCGATGAACGCAACCAACCGCCAGTTGATCGCGGCCAATGCCACGGGCTGCCTGGAGGTATTCTCGACACCCTACCCGGAAACCTCCTGGCAGATTCCCTGGATCCATTCACTGTTCGGCAATGCGGCGGCCGTTGCCACCGGCCTGGCAGCCGCCGTGAAGGTGAAACGGCGCAAGGGCGAACTCAAGGACGACGTGCGCGTCGTTGCGCAAGGCGGGGACGGCGGCACCACCGACATCGGGTTCGGTTGCCTGTCCGGAATGTTCGAGCGCAACGATGACGTGCTCTACATTTGTTACGACAACGAAGCCTACATGAACACCGGCGTGCAGCGCAGTTCGGCCACACCGGGAGGAGCTCGCACCGCCACCACCATGCCCTTGGGTCCCGAGCCGGGAAACGCCTTTGGCCAAGGCAAGTTCGTACCTGCGATTGCCATGGCCCACGAAATTCCTTACGTCGCCACGGCAACGGTCGCGGACCTGCGCGACCTGGAGTCCAAGGTCAGGAAGGCCATGTCAATTCGCGGCGCCCGATACATCCATATCCTGGTTCCGTGCCCACTTGGCTGGGGCAGCGCATCGCACGACACCATTCGACTCGCGCGCCTGGCCAGAGAAACCGGGCTGTTCCCCGTCTTCGAGGCCGAGTTCGGCGAGCAAACCTCCGCGCTGGCCATACGACACCGGACGCCTGTGGAGGAGTACCTGCGCCCGCAAAAGCGGTTTGCCCACCTGTTCGGACAGCCCCCCGCGGCGGAGACCATTGCGCGAATTCAGGCGCAGGCCGACAAGAACATCCGCCGCTACCGCCTTCTCGAAGGGATGTGAATCATGGACAAGCCCTTTGCCATCACGCTCGACCCGGGCTCCTCGCTGGCGAACCACACCGGCTCATGGCGGACCAGCCGTCCCGTCTACCTCGACCGCCTGCCACCCTGCAACAACCAATGCCCGGCCGGTGAAGACATTCAGGGCTGGCTGTACCACGCCGAATCCGGAGACTACGAAACGGCATGGCGGCACCTGACCCGAGACAACCCGTTCCCCGCGATCATGGGTCGGGTCTGCTATCACACCTGCGAGACGGCGTGCAACCGGAGCAAGCTCGACGAGGCGGTGGGAATCAACGCCGTCGAGCGTTTCCTTGGCGATGAAGCGATCCGGCAGGACTGGAAATTCGCTGCGCCGGCCATCGGGACTGGCCGGCACGTGCTGGTTGTCGGTGCCGGTCCTTCCGGCATGTCGGCGGCCTACCATCTACGCCGCCTCGGGCATGCCGTCACGGTCACAGAGGCCGGCCCGCTGATGGGGGGCATGATGCGTTTCGGCATTCCCAAATACCGGCTGCCGCGTGCGGTGCTGGACGCCGAAATGCAGCGCATCGTCGAAATGGGCGTAACCGTAAAGCTCGACACAAAGGTCGACAACATTCTCGCCACAATGACCACGGGTGGATACGATGCCGCATTTCTTGCCGTCGGTGCGCACATCGGCAAGCGGGCGATGATCCCTTCCGGTGATGCCGCCCGAATCGTCGATGCGGTGTCCGTGTTGCGCTCGATGGAAGGCGCGGAAAAGCCTCTGCTTGGGCGCCGTGTGGTGGTGTATGGCGGTGGCAACACCGCAATCGACGTGGCCCGGTCGGTCAAGCGTATGGGCGCCGAGCCGATCATCGTCTACCGACGTACACGCGACAAGGCACCCGCGCACGATTTTGAAATCGAAGAAGCCCTGCAAGAAGGGGTCATGGTGAAATGGCTCTCGACCATCAAGCAGGCTGGCGAGACGTCAATCACGATCGAGAAGATGGCGCTTGATGACAAAGGCTTTCCGCAGCCTACCGGCGAACTGGAGACTCTTGAAGCGGACTCCGTAGTACTGGCGCTTGGACAGGAAGTTGACCTGGGGCTGCTCGACGGCGTCCCGGGCCTTGAAGTCACCGACGGCGTAGTCCGGGTCGGACCTGACCTGATGACCGGCCACCCCGGCTTGTTTGCTGGTGGCGACATGGTCCCTGCCGAGCGCAATGTCACGGTCGCGGTCGGTCACGGAAAAAAAGCAGCGCGCCACATTGACGCCTGGCTGCGTGGCGTGACGCTTACCCCGCCACCCAAACACGCGATCGCCGAGTTCGAAAAACTCAACCCCTGGTATTACCTGGACGCCCCCAAGACGGTGCGCCCCGTACTTGACATCATTCGCCGCCAGTCCTCTTTCGACGAAGTGCAGGGTGGACTCGACGAAGGCACCGCGCTGTTTGAAGCGCGCCGCTGTCTCAGTTGTGGCAACTGCTTCGAGTGCGACAACTGCTACGGCGTCTGTCCGGACAACGCAGTCATCAAGCTGGGTCCCGGCAAGCGCTTTCAGTTCAACTACGACTACTGCAAGGGCTGCGGCGTCTGTGTTTCCGAATGCCCTTGCGGTGCGATCGACATGATCCCCGAAGATCTGTAAACCCAACCCTAAAGACCATGACCGCTTCGAACCCTTTCGTCTATCTGTTCAGTGCCTCGCGAACCGATGGCGCAGCCGCCATGAAGAACCTGCTGGGGGGCAAGGGCGCCAACCTGGCCGAAATGTGTCGCCTGGGCATCCCCGTTCCACCGGGTTTCACCATCACCACCGAAGCCTGCACGGTCTATACCCGCGAAGGGACGGACGCTGTTCGCGCCCTGATTGAAACCGGTGTCCGCGACGGGGTTCGAGCCATTGAAGCAGAAATGGGAAAACGCTTTGCCGACAGCACTGACCCGCTACTGCTCTCGGTACGTTCCGGTGCCCGTGCATCGATGCCCGGCATGATGGATACCATTCTCAATCTGGGACTGAACGATGAAGCGGTTCTGGGACTTGCCCAACGCTCCGGCAACGAACGTTTTGCCTGGGACTCGTACCGACGCTTCGTGCAGATGTACGGCGACGTGGTGATGGGCCTGAAGCCTGCTTCCAAAGAGGACCATGATCCGTTTGAAGTGATCATCGACAACATCAAGGAACAGCGGGGCGTCAAGCTCGACACCGATCTGGATGCCAGTGACCTCAGGGAGCTGGTCGCCCGGTTCAAAGCCCTGATTCGGGCAAGGACCGGGCAGGAGTTCCCGTCGGACCCATGGCAACAGTTGTGGGGCTCGGTGCTGGCGGTATTCGAAAGCTGGAATAACGACCGTGCCCGTGTCTACCGGGAGCTCAACGACATTCCGGAATCCTGGGGCACGGCGGTCAACGTACAGGCCATGGTATTTGGAAATCTCGGCGAGACCAGCGCAACGGGCGTCGCGTTCACCCGCGATGCCGGCACTGGCGAGGATGTTTTCAATGGCGAATTCCTCGTCAACGCACAGGGCGAGGATGTTGTTGCCGGCATACGAACACCCCAACAGGTCACTTTGCTGGGCTCGCGCCGATGGGCGGAACTCGCCCGGGTTGACGAGCCCGAAAGACTGGCGCTCTACCCTTCGCTGGAAGAGCTGATGCCAGCCATCTACGCCCAGTTGCTGGATGCGGAAACCAAACTGGAGAATCACTTCACGGACATGCAGGACCTGGAGTTCACCATTCAGGAGGGCCGTTTGTGGATGCTGCAGACACGAAACGGCAAACGAACCGGAACGGCCATGGTACGCATTGCGATGGAGATGCTCCAGCAAGGCATGATTGATGAGCGAACGGCCTTGCTCAGGGTGGTACCCGACCGGCTGAATGACTTGTTGCATCCCGTGTTTGACCCGGAGGCAATACGCGCCGCGCGGGTCATTGCGCGCGGACTGCCCGCGTCACCTGGGGCTGCCAGTGGCCAGATCGTGTTTTTTGCCGATGAGGCCGACGCCTGGGCTTCCGAGGGCAAAGACGTGATCCTGGTGCGACAGGAAACGTCGCCGGAGGACCTGCGCGGCATGAACGCAGCACGCGGCATCCTGACAGCGCGTGGAGGCATGACGTCTCACGCGGCGGTCGTGGCGCGCGGCATGGGCAAGTGTTGCGTCTCGGGAGCGGGCAGTATCCACGTGGACTACCACGCACGCACGATGACAGTCGATGGCGAGCAATTCGCCGAAGGCGACTGGATTTCGATCAACGGCTCGACCGGAGAGGTCATGGCCGGCCCGATTGCAACCCGGGCCGCCGAGCTCACCGGCGATTTCGGGCGGCTGATGGCTTTGTCCGACCGCTATCGCCGCCTGGACGTGCGCGCAAACGCTGACACTCCGGCTGACGCCGCTGTTGCACGGCGTTTTGGTGCCACAGGGATCGGACTGTGCCGCACGGAACATATGTTCTTCGAAGGCGACCGGATCGCTGCGGTACGCGAAATGATCCTGGCGGAGGACGAAACAGGCCGACGCAAGGCACTGGCCCGGCTATTGCCGATGCAGCGCGGGGATTTTCTTGGGCTGTTCCAGGCGATGGACGGGCTCCCCGTGATCATCCGCCTGCTGGATCCGCCGCTGCACGAGTTTCTTCCTCAGGATGAGGCCGGGCAACGTGCAATGGCCAGCCAGATGCGTGTTTCAGCCGGTCGCATCCGGATGCGAGTTGAAGAACTGCACGAAGTCAACCCGATGATGGGCCATCGAGGCTGCCGTTTGGGAATCACTTATCCCGAAATCACCGAGATGCAGATCCGGGCCATCCTCGAAGCAGCGCTTGATGCGCGTAGCCGGGGTCATGAGGTCAAGGCAGAAATCATGATCCCCCTGGTGGGCAGTGTTCGTGAGTTTCAAGCCCAAGCCACCGTTGTCAGGCGTGTCGCCCGTCAGGTTTTCAGCGAACGCGGTAGCGAGATCGGCTTCGCGCTGGGAACCATGATCGAAACCCCCCGAGGTGCACTAGTTGCCGACAGCATCGGGACTCAGGCGGCATTTTTCTCGTTCGGTACCAACGATCTGACCCAGATGACCATGGGATTTTCCCGCGACGACGCTGGCAAGTTTCTGCCCGACTACCTTCACCAGGGCATCTACGAACACGATCCGTTTCGCTCGATCGACCAGAAAGGCGTCGGGCAACTGGTCGAAATGGCGGTTCGAAAGGGCAAGGCTGCCAATCCGTCGCTGGAAATGGGCGTCTGCGGCGAACACGGCGGTGACCCGGAATCGATCGGCTTTTTCCATCGGGTCGGACTGGACTACGTCAGCTGTTCGCCCTATCGGGTTCCGATTGCCCGCCTGGCAGCGGCACAGGCAGCTTTGCAGCCGTAAGCATTTGCGGGCACGGACGGGACCGGGTGAATTCCCGCGCCAGGCGGGCCGCCCGGGCCTCGTTCGACGCCGCAATTAATGCCGTTCTGAACACGGTCAATTGCCGCCCGCTTGCCTTTTGTTCGGGGCAGGGGCATAGTGAAGTTGTGGGTGTTGCCAGTAACCAGCACCTGCCACAAGCGGGCAGTGCGTCCTGTCATCCGATCGGTGCCTGCCTGTCCAAACTGTCCCGAGAGAGCAACAGGAGGCTACTCATGAACCTGACGATCAGCGGTCACCACCTCGAAGTCACCCCCGCCCTGCGAACCTACGTCACCGGAAAACTTGACCGGATAACGCGGCATTTCGATCAGGTGGTGGACGTCAAGGTGCTGCTGACGGTGGAAAAACAGAAGGAAAAGGAAAAGCGCCAACGTGCCGAGTGCAATATCCATGTGAAGGGCAGCGACCTCTTTGCCGAAAGCGCCCACGAGGACCTTTACGCCGCGGTGGACGAGTTGGTCGACAAACTCGACCGCCAGGTCGTCCGCTACAAAGACAAATTGCAGGCACACCACCATGATCCGGTCAAGCGCATGATGTAAGCCGCTCTGTTGATCGCCAACCGGCCGCATGTCTGACATGCGGCCTTTTTTCTCCTCTGCTGTGCAGGTGCATAATTCTTGTCGTGAACACCAACCGCCTTGCCTCAATCCTTCCTGCCACCCAGGTGCTGGTCCCTGTTGAGGCCACCAGCAAAAAGCGAGCTTTCGAGGAGGCCGGGCTCCTGTTCGAGGGTCTGCATGGCTTCTCGCGCGCGATGATCGCTGACAGCCTTTTTGCCCGGGAACGCCTCGGGTCGACCGGCTTGGGGCATGGCGTGGCCATTCCACACGGACGGATCAAGGGGCTGAAGGCGCCCATGGCCGCCGTTTTCCGCCTGGCCCAGCCGATCGGTTTTGATGCGCCCGACGAGCAACCGGTCAGTCTGCTGATTTTCCTTCTGGTTCCGGAGGCAGCGACCCAAAAACATCTGGAGATCCTGTCGGAGATCGCCGAATTGCTCAGCGATGCCCAACTGCGCGACCAGCTCAAAAACTGCCAGTCGTCCGACGAACTCCATGGCCTGATCCAGGGCTGGCGGTCATCACTGCCCGCCTGAATCCCGATTTCCCGGGGAACTTTACTACCCCGCTGTCTTCCTTGGCCGAGGACCCCCCACCATGAAGCCGACCGTTGTCAGTGCCGATGTTCTCTTCGAGGAGCACCGGACTACGCTCAAATGGCAATGGATCGCCGGGCTCGGCGCATCGGAGCGGCGTTTTGACGAGGTCGCGGTTCGTGAGGCGCGCTCGGGAGCCGATCTGGTCGGGTATCTCAACTATATTCACCCCTACCGGGTTCAGATTCTGGGTGCCCGCGAGGTCAACTACCTTGCGACCGCATCGCGTGAGGACGGCGCCCGCCGCATCGCACGAATTGTCACGCTGGAACCTCCGGTGCTGGTCCTGTGCGACGGCCAGGCAGCGCCGGATGCGCTGGTTTCCATGTGTGAACGGGCACAGATCCCCTTGTTTGCGACCCATGAGTCGTCCGCGTTCGTCATCGATGTGCTTCGGGCCTACCTGTCCAAGCATTTCGCCGACCGCACGACCATGCATGGCGTATTCATGGATATTCTTGGCTTGGGAGTCCTGATCACCGGCGAATCCGGTCTCGGCAAGAGTGAATTGGGCCTGGAGTTGATTTCGCGCGGCAACGGACTCGTGGCCGACGACGCGGTCGACCTGTTCCGGATCAACCAGACCGCCATCGAAGGCCGATGCCCCGAATTGCTGCAGAACCTGCTGGAGGTGCGCGGGATCGGCCTGCTGGACATCCGGGCGATCTTCGGCGAAACCGCCGTACGGCGCAAAATGCGCCTGAAGCTGATTGTCCATTTGGTCCGCAAAGAGACCATGGAGCGGGAGTACGAGCGAATCCCCTACGAACCTCTGACCCAGGAGGTCCTGGGTGTTCCGGTCAAGAAAGTGGTAATTCAGGTGGTGGCAGGCCGCAACATCGCCGTGCTGGTCGAGGCCGCCGTGCGCAACACCATCTTGCAGTTGCGAGGCATCGATACCTTCCAGGAATTCGTTGAACGCCATCGCCGCGCCATGGCTGACGGCGGAGACGCCTGATCGGGCGCTTTCGTCGCCGCGGTCTAGCCCTTGGATCCGGCAGGCCGGTGGGGGCAGGCTTTCTTCGTGCAATGGGCGTACAGGCTCAGGGCATGGTCGGCGATGGCGAAACCTTTCGCCTGTGCCACGGAGTTCTGACGCTTTTCAATTTCAGCGTCGAAGAACTCCTCCACACGACCGCAGTCCAGGCACACCAAGTGGTCGTGGTGCTGCCCTTCGTTGAGTTCGTATACCGCCTTGCCGCTCTCAAAGTGACTGCGGCTGAGAATGCCGGCCTGCTCAAACTGCATGAGCACCCGGTAAACCGTTGCCAGTCCGATATCCGAGCGATCATCCAGCAAGACCCGGAAGACGTCTTCCGCCGTCATGTGCCGCTGCTGACCCCGCTGAAAGATTTCCAGAATCTTCAGTCGCGGCAGTGTAGCCTTCAGTCCGGTGCTTTTGAGTTCGTCGATGTTCGTCATGCTGGCGGTCCCTCGGCCTGCAGCAGGGTAGGCCAGCTTCGCACCGACCCTACCGCTACAATCGTCCGATCATAGCGTTTGCCCCTCCGTCATGGTTGCCGTTACCGACACTGTTTTCCCCCGACTGCTGACCGCCACCGCCGCCCTTCTGGTCTGCGCCGGCCTGGTGGCCTGTTCCTCGGTTCCGAACGTCGGTCAGATCGTGACGCCCTACAAAGCCGAAATCGTGCAGGGCACGGTGGTGGCGCGCGAGCAGGTCCAGGCCCTGCAGCCCGGTATGCCCCGCCAGCAGGTGCGGGATATCCTGGGCAGCCCGTCCGTCACCAGCCTTTTCCATGACAGCCGGTGGGAGTATGTGTTCCTCCTCAAGCGCCAGGGGACGGAGCCCGTTCGCTATCGTATCGCGGTCCATTTCACCGGCGATGCTTTTGTCCGGTGGGAGGGAGACACCTTGCCCACCGAAGCGGAGCTGGTCGCGCAATTGGGGTCGGGCCAGAAGCCGGCCAAGGTGCCGACTCTGGAAGCCACGGCCGAACAACTGGAACGGGCGCGAGGCCCGTCCCAACCCGTACAACCGGCACCGCCTGCGACCCGACCGGCGGCCAGCTACCCTCCGCTGGAAACTCCGGCCCGTTGATCCGCCCCTGCCACTCGCCATGACCGAAACCAGTCCACTGCGCGTTTGCGTTGCCGGAGCTTCCGGGCGCATGGGGCGGATGCTTGTCGAACAGGTGCTGGCGTCGGCAGACTGCGTCCTGGCCAGCGCACTCGATGTCACGGGCAGTCCAGCCATCGGGCAGGACGCTGGCGCCGCGCTCGGCCGCACGACTGGCATCGTGATCACCGCCGATCGCCGCGCGGCTTTGGCCGTCGCCGATTGCCTGATTGATTTCACCCGCCCCGAGGGCACACTGGAGCATTTGCGCCTGTGCGCCGAACTGGGCGTGAAGGCCGTCGTCGGAACGACCGGCTTCACGACCGAGCAGAAAGCAGAAATTTCCACGCTCGCCGCTCGAATGGCCTTGGTGATGGCGCCCAATATGAGTGTCGGTGTCAACGTCACACTCAAGCTTTTGCAGATTGCCGCGCGGGCCCTTTCGACCGGCTACGACATCGAAATCATTGAAGCGCACCACCGCCACAAGGTGGATGCGCCGTCCGGTACCGCCCTGCGCATGGGTGAAGTGATTGCCGACGCACTCGGGCGTGATCTCCAGGCCTGTGCAGTCTACGGGCGCGAAGGTGTCACCGGCGAACGTGATCCGTCAACCATTGGTTTTGCCACCATCCGGGGCGGCGACATCGTCGGCGACCATACCGTGCTGTTTGCCGGCACGGGCGAACGTATCGAAATCACCCACAAATCGTCCAGCCGTGACACCTATGCCCAAGGCAGCCTGCGCGCGGCCCGCTTTCTGCGCAGCCGCCTGCACGGCCTGTACGACATGGCGGATGTCCTGGGCCTGAACGCTTTGCCATGAGCGCCTGGGATCTCCTGACCCAGGGAGATGCCGTCAGCCGTATCGTGGCGGCCATTCTGCTGGCCTCGTCGGTGGCAAGCTGGGTCATCATCCTGTGGAAAACCTGGTTGCTGCGACGGGCGTCACGCGATGTTGCGCGGGGCATCGCGGTGTTCTGGCAGGCACCCACACTCCAAACTGCGGGCGAGCGCCTGGCCGGCTTCGACGGACTGGGCCTGGTGCGGGCCTTGGTCGCTGCAGCGACCACCGTTCCGGCCACCTCCCTGGCAGCCGCCGCGCCCCGACTGGGGCAACTCACCAGAGGCTTGAGGCACGCCCTGCAAGCCAACATCCTGCGCCTTCAGTTCGGGCAAGTGCTGCTGGCCACCATTGGCTCCACCGCACCCTTCGTCGGTTTGCTGGGCACGGTGTGGGGCATTCACCATGCGCTGGGATCCCTGGTCGGCAGCGGTCAGGTTTCGATCGATCAGGTAGCCGGGCCGGTGGGCGAGGCGCTCGTCATGACGGCCGCAGGCCTCGCCGTTGCGATACCGGCCGTGGTGGCCTACAACGTGTTTGGTCGCTGGATCGCGCAGATCGAAGTCCAGCTCGACGGCTTCGCCCACGATCTGCGAGAGCTGTTGTTGCCGGAGCCGGCGGCGCCATGAGCCTGGGTCGCTTCGGGGCGGACGATTCCGCACGACCGTTCGCCGACATCAACGTCACCCCGCTGGTCGACGTGATGCTGGTGCTGGTGGTGATTTTCATCATCACGGCGCCGCTCATGGTCAGCTCGGTACGGCTCGATCTGCCCCGCAGCGAAGCGGCCCTACCGGGCGCTCCCCCCCGGGCGGTCGAAGTGGTCATTGCCCCGCAGGGACAGGTATTCATCGGTACCGAGGCGGTGGCCAGGAATGACCTCGAAGGCCGCCTGCGCCGGATTGCCGTGACCCATCCCGACACCGAGGTGCAGTTGCGCGCCGATCGTGATGTGCCTTACGGCCGGGTCGTCGAAGTCATCGGCGCAGCCCAGTTGGCCGGTCTGGGCCGGATTGCCTTCGTAGCGCAGCCTGATGGCGCGCGCCAAGCCGTCGAAAAGCCCGTTTCACGCTGAAATCAGGCAATACCCAGCGCAAAAAGGTCACTTTCAGCTATCAAATTTGAAGTCAATGCAGCAACTGGCGCCGTCCGGTGCCGCGCAGCCCAACGCCTACAATTTGCCCCATGCAAGACAAGTACAGCCACCTCGACGTTGAAAAAGCCGCCCACAGCCACTGGACGGCGCGTGATGCCTACCGCGTGAGCGAAGACGCGGGCAAGAAGAAGTTCTACGCCTGCTCCATGCTGCCCTACCCCAGCGGCAAGCTGCACATGGGCCACGTGCGCAACTACACCATCAACGACATGCTCACGCGCTACCTGCGCATGAACGGCCACAACGTGCTGATGCCCATGGGCTGGGACGCCTTCGGCCTGCCGGCCGAAAACGCGGCGCTGAAAAACGGGGTGCCGCCGGCGAAGTGGACCTACGAAAACATCGCCTACATGAAAAAGCAGATGCAGGCGATGGGGCTGGCCATCGACTGGAGCCGCGAGGTGGCCACATGTGACCCGACCTACTACAAATGGAACCAGTGGCTGTTCCTGAAGATGCTGGAAAAAGGCATCGCCTACCGCAAGACCCAGGTCGTCAACTGGGACCCGGTGGACCAGACGGTGCTGGCCAACGAGCAGGTGATCGACGGCAAGGGCTGGCGCACCGGCGCGGTGGTGGAAAAGCGCGAAATCCCCGGCTATTACCTCAAGATCACCGACTACGCCCAGGAATTGCTCGACCATGTGCAGATCGGCAACCCCAGGGCCACGCTCAACGGCTGGCCCGAGCGCGTGCGCCTGATGCAGGAAAACTGGATCGGCCGCAGCGAGGGCGTGCGTTTTGCCTTCCCCCACACCGTCCGCGGCGCCGATGGCCAGTTGATCGGCGACGGCAAGATGTACGTCTTCACCACCCGCGCCGACACCATCATGGGCGTGACGTTCTGCGCCGTGGCCCCCGAGCATCCGCTGGCGGCCCATGCCGCGGCGACCGACCCGGCGCTGGCCGCCTTCATCGACGAGTGCCGCCACGGCGGCACCACCGAGGCGGAACTCGCCACCCAGGAAAAGAAGGGCATGCCCACCGGCCTTTCCGTCACCCACCCGCTGACCGGCGAGCCGGTGGCGGTCTGGGTGGGCAACTACGTGCTGATGAGCTACGGCGACGGCGCCGTGATGGGTGTGCCCGCACACGACGAGCGCGACTTCGCGTTCGCCAAGAAGTACGGCATCGACATCCTTCAGGTGGTGCAGGTCGATGGCGAAGAATACGACTACGACTGCTGGCAGGAGTGGTATGCCGACAAGAGCCGCGGCGTAACCATCAACTCCGACGCCTTCAGCGGCCTGTCGTACAAAGACGCGGTCGATGCCGTGGCCCGCGAACTCGGCCGCCTCGGCCTGGGCGAGAAAAAGACCACCTGGCGCCTGCGCGACTGGGGCGTCTCGCGCCAGCGCTACTGGGGCACCCCGATCCCGATCATCCACTGCGACGAGCACGGTGCGGTGCCAGTGCCCGAAAAAGACCTGCCGGTGGTGCTGCCGCAGGACTGCATTCCCGACGGCTCCGGCAATCCGCTGCACAAACACGAAGGCTTTCACGCCGGCGTCACCTGCCCGGTCTGCGGCAAACCCGCCCGGCGCGAAACCGACACCATGGACACCTTCGTCGATTCGTCCTGGTACTTCATGCGCTATTGCGACCCGACCAATGCCGACCAGATGGTCGCCGACGGCGCGGACTACTGGATGCCGATGGACCAGTACATCGGCGGCATCGAGCATGCCATCCTGCACCTGCTGTACGCACGCTTCTGGACCAAGGTCATGCGCGATCTCGGGCTGGTGAAGGTGGACGAACCCTTCACCCGGCTGCTCACCCAGGGCATGGTGCTGAACCACATCTATTCGCGCAAGGGCGACAAGGGCGGCAAGGAGTATTTCTGGCCGCACGACGTGGAGCATGTCCTGGACGAGGGCGGCAAGATCACCGGCGCCCGCCTGAAGAACGCCGTGGGCGACCTGCCGGCCGGCACGCCGATCGACTACGAGGGCGTGGGCACCATGTCCAAGTCCAAGAACAACGGCGTCGACCCGCAGGACCTGATCGAAAAATACGGCGCCGACACCGCGCGCCTGTACACCATGTTCACCGCCCCGCCCGAAGCCACGCTGGAGTGGAACGACGCCGCGGTGGAGGGCAGCTACCGCTTCCTGCGCCGGGTATGGAATTTTGCGCACCGCCACGCCGGCGCGTTGCGCCGCGCCACCGCGACTGACCTCAGCGCGGCCCAAACCGGCGAAACCGCGCGCACCTTGCGCCGGGAACTGCATACAGTGCTGCGGCAGGTCAGCTACGACTATGAGCGCATGCAATACAACACGGTGGTCTCCGGATGCATGAAAGCGCTCAATGCGCTGGAGGACTTCCGCCCCGAAGACTCCGACGGCGACCGGGCCGTGCTGTGCGAGGGTTTCTCGCTGCTGCTGCGCATGTTGTACCCGGCCTGCCCGCACATCACCCATGTGCTCTGGAGTGAGCTGGGTTACGCCGCTGCGGTTGGTGAGCTTCTGGATGCGCCCTGGCCGGCGGTCGACGAATCCGCCTTGCAGCGCGACGAGATCGAACTGGTGTTGCAGATCAACGGCAAGCTGCGCGGCGCCGTGCGGGTACCGGCCACCGCCGACAAGGAGACGATCGAACGGCTGACCCTGGCGAGTGCCGATTTCGCGCGGCACAGCCCCGGTGGCGCGGTCCGCAAGGTCGTGGTGGTGCCGGGCCGGCTGGTCAATGTTGTGGTGGCGTGATGGGCAGCGCCCGCCGGAACCTGCTTGTACTGGCCGCTGCCGCCGCCGTCGGCGGTTGCGGTTTTCGGCTCCGTCAGGCACCGGATTTTGCGTTGCGCAGTCTTCGCCTTCCGGTGTCCAACACACCACTGATGCAGGAGCTCCGTCTGAACCTGGCCGGCGCCGGAATCCGGGTGGTCACTGACCCCACCGACTCCGCCACGGTGGACGGCGTCCTGGAAATCCTGGTCGATCAGCGGGAGAAGGTGGTGGTCGGGCTGAGCACGGCGGGCCAGGTGCGGGAGTTCCAGTTGCGGGTACGCCTGAAATTTCGGCTGCGCTCGACCCAGGGCCGGGACCTGATTGACGAGACCGAACTGCTGCAACAACGCGACATCAGCTTCAGCGAAACCGCGGCATTGGCCAAAGAGGCCGAAGAAATCCTGCTCTACCGCAGCATGCAGACCGACCTGGTCCAACAGGTCATGCGGCGCCTGGCCGCCGTGCGTCCCGGCTGAACCACGGGCCGCGTCGCCACCGCCATGCAGGTCGCCATCGCCCAACTTGATGCCCATCTGGCCAGGGGCTGCCGGTCGCTGTATGTCCTTCTGGGCGACGAACCCCTGCTCGCCCAGGAAGCCGCCGATGCCATCCGCCGGGCTGCGCGCCAGGACGGCGCCGTTGAACGTGTTGTGCACACCGTCTCCGGGCTGCGCTTCGACTGGGGCGCCGTGCTGGAGTCGGGCAGTTCCCTGAGCCTGTTTTCCGAGCGTCAACTGGTCGAGATCCGCATCCCGACCGGCAAACCCGGCAAAGACGGCGGCGCTGCCTTGCAGGAGATTGCCCGCCAGGCGCATGACAACACCGGCACCATCACCTTGGTCCTGCTGCCGCGACTGGACAAGCTGAGCCGGTCCAGCGCCTGGTGCGCGGCACTGGAGCAGGCCGGGGTGGTGGTCCCGATCGAGCCGGTCGAACGGCCCGCGCTGCCGACCTGGATCGCCCAGCGCCTGGCCCGCCAGGGGCAACGGGTTGTCGCCGGTGAGGAGGGCCAGCGGACGCTGCAGTTCTTCGCGGACCGGGTCGAAGGCAACCTGCTGGCGGCGCACCAGGAAATCCAGAAGCTCGCGCTGTTGCACCCGCCGGGCGAATTGGCCTTCGATGCCGTGCAGCAAGCGGTCCTGGATGTCGCCCGCTACGGTGTGCCCCAGCTGGCGGAGGCCGTCCTGGCCGGCCGGATGACACGGGTGCAGCGCATGCTCGACGGACTGGAGGCCGAAGGCGAGGCCGCCGTGCGGGTGCATTACAGCCTGGCCGAAGAAATCCGTGCGTTGCAGCGGGTGCATGACGCGATCCGCAGTGGCAAACCCTTGCCGTTGGCGTTGCGCGAGCAGCGGATCTGGGGACCGCGCGAGCGGGCTTTCGAGCGTCTGATACCCCGGCTGACCCGCGAGTGCCTGCACCAGCTGGTCCAGTCGGCGCAGATTGTCGACGGCATCGTCAAGGGACTGAAAGCACCGGACTGGCCGATTCAGCCCTGGCCGGCGCTGCATCGCCTGGCGATGCAGCTGGCACAGGTCGGCGCGGCAACCCACCCGCCCGGTTCGCGTACGCCGCGTTAGGGGCCGTTTGCCGCATCGGCAGCATCGATTAATAATGAACGTCCTTTCGCGCAATCAGGGACAACACCATGTTTGACCGCCTCAAGAAGGTTTTTTCGCGTCCCGAAGCCGGGACAGACGTTGCGCGAGCTGCCGAAGCCGCCGCGCCGGCCGCACCGGCAGCGGTGGCGGCCTGGGCGCGTTCACGGGGCTGGCGCTGCGCAGCGTCGGCTGACGGATCCGCGACAGCGGTCGATGGACTGGTCCGCGACCACAAATGGCTGCTGGAGGTGGGCACCAGCACCCGTCGTTACATTCAGGGCCAGGAACTGCGCGCCCGGGCCGAGCTGGGCCTGCAAGAGGACTTGCGGGTCATCGTGGTCTCCAACACCCTGAAAAATGCGCTCGAAGAAAAGGCCTTCGCGGCCTACACCGACACGCTCCAGACTTCCATGGATTCGAACATGCCGGAGGAAATGCGCTGGCTGATGATGTACGACGAGGTCCCGCTCGACGGTCTGCCCGAACATTTCCCTGCGCTTTTCAGCGTGCACGGCAGCGACGAAGCCACTCCGGCGCAGTGGGTCGATCCCGCCCTCGCCCGCGCCCTGGTGGCCGCCATGCCACCCCGCCCGGAAGACGCGCCGCCGTTTCTGATGATGCTGTTGCGGGGAAAGCTGTATTTGCGCATGGCCTGTGGCCCCGGCGACACAGCCACCTTGCAGGCGGCAAGCGGCCTGTTCCTGCAGGCCTGTGAAGCGGCGCTGGACCGACTGCCCAAAGCGGGCAGCCACTGACAACGGTCTGCTTCGGGACGCGGATCAGGCCGGCGCCGCAGCGGCGCCGCAGCACTTCTTGAATTTCTTGCCGCTGCCGCAGGAACATGGGTCGTTGCGGCCTGGCGTCACGGCCCGGCGAATCGATTCGACCCGTGGACCGATACTGCGCCAGACCTCCCGCAGGTCATACACCGCCCACAACGCCTCGCCATAGGCATTCAGGCGGTTCTCGCTCACACTCGCCGGGCCGTCTTCGCTGAGGGCGGACAGGGTCGGCTCGTCCTCGTCGTCTTCGGTCAGCGCCACGATGGCCTGCATGCAGGCGTCAAGCAGCTTCGCGGTGTCGCGGTCGCGTGGCGGCGCCCACTCCTCCGGCCAAGCTTCGACGGCATACATGAACCCCAGCGCCCAGACCTGGGCAAAGGCCGGCAGCAATTCGTCCTCCAGCTCGGCCCGCTCGGCCTGCGGCAGGCTGGCAACGGCGCCGCGCACGTCCATCACCTCAGGGGCATAGGCACGTGCATCGTCCAGCGATTCCACCTCCGCATCGAGCGCCGCAGTGACTTCGGCCACGCGGCGGTGCCACAGCGCCATGAAACGGGCGTGCTGCCCGGCGTCCGCAAAGGCGGAGGTGATGTCGGCCCCTTCCAGGTCCAGAAGCACCGGCAGGTACTCGTCCACCGCAATGGTGCGGCGGCAGCAGGCCAGCGCGGCGATGAACCCTTCGCAGAACTCCCACTGCGGGGTTTCGTCGCTGCGGGTGCGCAGGTCGTCCAGTATGGCGTCCAGGGTGTCGAAATCGTCCGCGGAAAGCGCGGCGGGCACAAGGCGGTCGGGGAGAGTGGTCATGGTCGTTCGGGGCTGTGTTCGGGCTGGCGGCGGATGCAACACCTTTATGATGGGCGCCCGCCGGCGATACCGGTCCAGTGTAGCTCTGCCCATGTCCGCCGCAGCCCTCTCCGCCCCGCCTCCGAGCCCGGAAGAAGAACTCGACCGCCTGCTCGCCGTCCAGGCGCCTGGCGTAGCCCGCCACACCTTGGCCGATGGCCGGACGGTCTGGGTACGCAAGGCCGGACCGCGCCATGGGCGCTGGCGGTACTGGCTGATGGGCGTGGTATCGGACCTCCTGCGTCTGGATGTCCTGGCACCGATCCCCAACCTCGGAGGCCAGGCCGCCATTGCCACCGAGGCCCGCCGGCTACGGGCCCTCCATGGTGCGGGGTTGGGTGTTCCGCACCTGCTGGCCGTGCGGGCCGACGGGTTGATGATGTCCGACCTGTCCGGCGGAGCGGCCACAGCGCGTTCGCTCGGTGACGCGCTGGCGAGCGCCAATTGCGCCGATGCGGCGCTGGTCCTGTGGCGCAGCGGGCTGGAGGCCATTTCCGCCGTTCACGCCCAGGGAACTTACCTGAGTCAGGCGTTCGCGCGCAACCTGGTGCTGCAGGCGGATGGTCGTGTCGGTTTCATCGATTTCGAGGACGATCCCGGCCAGAGTCTGGATCTGCCGCACTGCCAGGCCCGCGACTGGCTGGGCTATCTGCATTCCACGGCGCTGACCCTGCGCTCCGCCGGAACCTTTGATGACGCGGCGGCACACTGGCGCGCCTGCATTGCCGCCCAGTCCGAACCCGTTCAAACCGTGGTGCGGCACAGCGCGCGCCGCATGGCCTGGCTGCAGCGTCTGCCGGAAGACCGGCGCTGGGGCCGGGACCTGCAACGCCTGCAGGCCGCCGCCGCACTGCTCAACCGGGCGGTGTGAGCCGGGGCAGCGACGCCAGCGAAGGCGCGGTCGCCACCCCCAGCGCCAGCAGGCGCTTTTTCAGGCACAGCACCGCATGGTCTTTGCTGAGCAGCATCGCGCGGTGGGCCACCGCCAGATCGACGAATTTCTGGTCGTCGGGGTCGCGGCAGGTCACGCCCGCCTTCGGCGCGATGGGGACCAGCCTGGCACGGGTATCAAACGCGGCCAGCACCTCGAACGCCGACCGGCCGTAGAAGGCCAGTCGCGGTGCCAGCTTCGGGTAGTGCAGCACCCGCGCCAGCTCTTCCCGCATCGGCACGGTGGCCAACCAGCACAAGGCGCCATCGGCCACCGCCGCACGCAGCGGCGCTGCGGCAGGGTCGGGAAACACCAGCAGGTCGAGCACCACGTTGGTGTCGACCACCACCGGGGGCCGCGCCGCGTCAGGCGTGCTCACGGCCGGGCGAGGCGCGGGGTTTGGCCGGACCGGCCACCAGGTCGAAGCGAAACAGCCGGCATTCGATCGGGCCGTTCCACATCGGTACGCGGCGGCTCTCCTTCAGCCGCATCTTGCCGGGCAGCTTCAGGTCGGGGGTGAGCATCCACGCGGTCCAGCCGTTGTAGTGCTTCTTCCAGTGTGCCGCCAGTTGCAGGAAAAAGTCAGCGCCGTCGTCCGGCCCGGGGACCTGGCCGCCGGGGGCGGTGGGCGCGTGGGCGGCCGGCTCGCGCCGCTGCAGTGCCAGCGCCCCGGGCTGAAAGGCTTCCCGGCCGCCGCGGCGCGACGCACCGGCCACACCGGCAGCGGCAATGCGCTCACCATAGGGCGGGTTGAGCAGCATCACACCGGGCCGGTCGGAAGGGGGCATCCGCTGCAAGGCGTCGCCGCCGCGCAGCTCTACGGCATGGGCGACACCGGCGCGTTCGGCGTTGCGCCGGGCGAAGTCGACCATGCGGTGCGCCACATCACTGCCCGCGACCGGCGCCACGGGCGGATGCTCGGCGGCTCGGGCTTCGGACTTCAATGCCTGCCAGACATGGGCCTGGAAAGGCAGCAGCTTCTCGAAGGCAAATCGCCGCTGGATGCCCGGCGCGATACCGCAGGCGATCTGCGCCGCCTCGATGGCGATGGTGCCGCTGCCACAGCATGGGTCGTACAGCGGCACACCGTCGGCCGCCGCCGTGTCCCAGCCGCTGGCGGCGATCATCGCGGCGGCCAGCGTTTCCTTCAGCGGTGCATCCCCCTTGTCCTCGCGCCAGCCGCGCTTGAACAGCGGCTCGCCGGAGGTGTCGATGTAGAGCGTGGCGCGGTCGGTGGTCAGATGCACATAGACCCGAACGTCCGGCCACTGGGTGTTGACATCGGGGCGCGCGCCGCCTTTGGCACGAAAACGGTCGGCGATGGCGTCCTTGACCTTCAGCGCCGCAAAGTTCAGGCTGGTCAGCGGGCTGTGCTGGGCAGTGATTTCCACCTTGAAGCTCTGCTTCGTCGTGAACCAGATCTCCCAGGCGACGGCACTGGCGGCTTCGTACAGGTCTTTTTCATTGCGATAGAGGGTGTTGGACAGCTGCACCAGCACCCGCTGGGCCAGGCGGCTGTGCAAATTCAGGCGCAGCGCATCGCGCCAGCTGGCCAGCGCCACCACGCCACCGCGCAGGGTGAGGAGATCGCGCCCCTGCAGGCCGGTGAGGCGATGCACCTCGTCGGCCAGAAATTCCTCCACGCCGGCGGCACAGGGGAGAAAAAGCTGGAGCTGGTTCATGGTCATCTTCCAAGAGGGGGCAGGCGCATTGTCGGCGGCCGCGGCGGACCTGGCACCTGTCACGAAGCAGCACGATCGCGCGGGGGCGGTGTCGCGGGGCCCGGGTTCAGAGTGCCTTGCGCAGATTGGTGGGGGCGATTCTCAGGGCCTCGCGATACTTGGCGACCGTACGGCGGGCGCATTCGATGCCTTGCTCCTTGAGCAGATCAGCGATCTGGTTGTCCGACAAGGGTTTTTTGGGATCTTCGGCGGCGACAAACTGTTTGATCAGGGCCCGCACGGCGGTACTGGAGGCGTTGCCGCCGGTTTCCGTGCCCAGCGCAGAACCGAAAAAATACTTCAGCTCGAAGGTCCCGAACGGTGTGGCCATGTACTTGGCGGTCGTCACCCGCGAGATCGTTGACTCGTGCAAGCCCAGCTCGTCGGCAATCTCGCGCAATACCAGGGGGCGCATTGCCAGTTCGCCATGGACGAAAAAGTTCTTCTGCCGTTCGACGATCGCCTTGGATACCCGCAAGATGGTGTCGAACCGCTGCTGGATGTTCTTGATGAACCAGCGCGCCTCCTGAAGGCGTTGCTGCAGCGCGCCATGGGCTTCGCCTTTGCCGCCACCGCGCAAGGCATTGGCATAGATGTCCTGCACCCGCAACCGGGGCATGACATCCGGATTGAGCTGTACCCGCAGCCGTGTTGCAGAGCCACGCCCGCTGGTCGAGACAATAACGTCGGGAACCACCACCTGACGCTCCAGATCCGCGAAGCGCCGGCCCGGTTTCGGGTCCAGACGCGCGATCAGCGTCATTGCCGCCCGAATCGCGGCATCATCCGCCCCCGTGAGCTGCGCCAACCGGCGCGTGTCGCGCCGCGCCAGCAGGTCCATCGGTTGCCGGCACACACGCTCGGCCAGCTCGGCGGTTTCGTCGTCCGGCCGCTCCTGGCGCAAGGCACGCAACTGCAGCAGCAGACACTCCTGCAGCGAACGCGCACCGACACCGACCGGCTCCAGTGACTGCAACAGACGCAGCGCCACCGTGAAATGGTGGACCAGTTCGTCCAGGCGCTCCAGGTCGTCACGGCCGGCCAATCCCTCGGCCAGCGACTCCAGCGAATCTTCGAGCCAGCCGTCGTCATTGAGCGATTCGATGAGAAAACGCAGCACCTCCCGATCCAGCTCCGAGAGCCGCAGTCCCAGCGCCTGCCGGTGCAGAGAATCGGTCAGCGATTCGTGCCGGCCCAGCCGCTGGGTGGAGTCGGTGTCATCCTCGTCGCCGGCGCCACTGAGGCGTGCAGGCGCATCACCACCCCATTCGGAGTCATCGGGCGACAGGTCGACGCTGCCATCGCCCTCCCAGGAGGTCTCCAGGCCATTTTCCAAGCCATTTTGGTCACTACCCAGCGCAAAATGGTCACTTTCCGCTATGGATTCTGAATCGCTTTCGGCACTGCGATCCGACGCGCTGACCGGCTGATCGGCCATCTGCACGCCATGCTGTTCGCGCTCGATTTCGTCGTCGGCCCGCTCCAGAAAGGGGTTGTCGTCGAGCATCTGGTCGACTTCCTGGCCCAGCTCCAGGGTCGACAGCTGCAACAGCCGGATGGACTGCTGCAGCTGGGGCGTCAGCGCCAGATGCTGCGATACCCGCAGGGACAAGCCTTGTTTCATGGGTCGGTGTCCGAATCCGCGGCCCGCTACATGCGGAAGTGCTCGCCCAGGTACACCCGGCGGACTTCGCTGTTGGCAACAATCTCGTCCGGTGTGCCTTCTGCAAGCACCGAACCGTCGCTGATGATGAACGCATGGTCACAGATACCCAGCGTCTCGCGCACGTTGTGGTCGGTGATCAGCACGCCGATGCCACGTGCCTTCAGGAAAGAGATGATGCGCTGGATTTCGATCACCGCAATCGGGTCGATGCCGGCAAAAGGCTCGTCCAGCAGGATGAAACGTGGCGAGGTCGCCAGCGCCCGGGCGATCTCGACGCGGCGGCGCTCCCCACCCGACAGGGCCACCGCCGGCGAATCCCACAGGTGCTGCACCCGCAGGTCTTCCAGCAGTGCGCCCAGGCGATCGCGGATGGCCGATTCCGCCAGGGGCCGGCCGGCGGCGTCATGCTGCAACTCCAGCACCGCCCGGACGTTCTCGGCGACCGTCAATTTGCGAAAAATCGACGCCTCCTGCGGCAGATAGGACAGCCCCAGCCGCGAGCGGCGATGGATGGGCATGTGCTCCACCCGCTGACCGTCGATCAGGATTTCGCCGCCATCGGCGCGCAGCAACCCCACAATCAGGTAAAACGAGGTGGTTTTCCCGGCGCCGTTGGGGCCGAGCAGGCCGACCACCTCGCCTTTCTCGACCGTCAGCGAGACATCCTTCACCACCTTGCGACTGCCGTAGGCCTTGCGCAGATGCCGCGCCTGCAGGCGACTGCCCGCGTCATGGACCGAGGCGGCCGCTGGCGCCGCCTCCGGGACGCGCCCGGTCACTGCCGGTCCCCGCCCATGGAACCGGTCGGGCGCAACGTGGCCGGTGCCGCAGCCGGCGCCGACGCGCTGGTGCGCGGCGCCAGTACCGCCCGGACCCGGCCTTTGCTCTCGCCAACACCGGCCACGGCGGCGAGTTGCCCGTCGACCGTGAAGCGGTCGGTCTGGTTTTCGTAAAGGATGACCGCCCCGCTGATTTCATCGGCCAGGGTCGCACCCCGCAGGCGCCGCATTTCCGCCCGGCGCTGGAAGCGCACCGTGTCCTGGCGACCGTCATATTCGACCAGCTCGGCCTCACCTTCGATGAATTCGTCCAGTCCTTCGCGCTTCTGCCGGAAGAACGCCCGCTGCCCCGGCGCCGCGGTCATCACACCGAACTGGTTGCCCTGAGGGTCCTGGCGCACTTCCAGGCGTGCGCCCCGCAAAACCAGCGTGCCCTTGCTGACCACCACGTTGCCGGTAAACACACTGATCTGGCTTTTTTCGTCGTGGCGCAGGTTGTCCGCCTCGACATTCATCGGCTTGTTGCGGTCGGCCCGTTCGGCTGCCGCCGGCATCGCCAGCAGGGCCAGCCCGCACAGGACCGCAAGGACAGAAAAGGAGGGTTTCATAAGGGCATGATTCTTGCTGCCCCATTGTACGGTCGCCCGGTCAAAGACCGGGCCGCAGGGGGCGAAATATCGCACCTGCCCCGCCCTCACGACCCCGGGGGCGCCGGGGGCCGACGACCGGCCCGGGCCTCAGCGGCTCTTGCGCACTTCGGCGATCAGCGCGTCGGCGACCAGCAAGGCACGGTCCATCGTCCCGGCCAGGTTGCCGTCGGTGTAGTAGCGGCCGGCGATTCCCAGCGCGGGCACACCTTCGACCCGGTAGGCGTCCTGCAACTGGTTGGCCTTGCGGACTTTCGTGCCGACAGCAAACGATTGGTAGGCCTCCGTGAAGCGGGCTTTGTCCAGCCCCTGGCGCTCAGCCCAGGCAAGGACCAGATCGTCGCGATTGAGCGTCTGCCGCTCGTTGTGAATCGCGTGGAACACTTTGCGGTGCATCGATTCCAGCCGCCCCAGCGCCTCCAGCGCATAAAAAAGGCGCTGCTGAGGCGCGAAGTCATCGCGAAAACCGACCGGCACACGCTGGACGACCAGGTCCTTGGGCGCCGCCTTGACCCAGGCTTCAAAGGCCGGCTCGAAGGCGTTGCAATGCGGACAGCTGTACCAGAAAAACTCCACCACCTCGATGCGGCCGGCGGCCGCCTCCACGGGGGCGCGCTTTTCCAGTTCGATGAAATCCTTGCCGGGCCGGAGTCTGAACGCGGGCGTCTGGGCCGCGGCGCCCAGGGACACGGCGCTTGCGCCGGCCAGCAGCGCGCCGGCACCGATTGCGGATGTGAACTGACGACGTAACATGGTCTTTCTCCTTCGCTTGGCTGGATAACGCAGGCGCGGCGAAGTTCCCGCCTTGCCCTTGCCACCGGCAGCCGAATTCAGCGTTGCACGCGCACCAGGGCCGCTTCGACCCCCAGGCCTTCCAGCTTTTCTTTCATCCGGTCTGCCGCGTCCTTGATGTCATAGGGACCGGCACGCACCCGATAGACCGTCCGGCCGGACTGTTCGCGCTCGGTGACCTTGGTTTCGATCCCCTGCAGACTGAGTTTGGCGCGTTGCGCTTCCGCCTCGTCGAGCGAGCGGAACGCGCCCGCCTGGACAAAATACGCGAACGGGTCAGCGGTCGCGGCGGGCGCGGCGGCTGCGGCCGGGGCCGAGGTGGCGGGCGGGGTGCCGGCTTTCGCCTTGGCCAGGTCACCCAGCGGGTCGGCCGATGCGGCGGGCTTGCTCGCGGCCGGCCTGGCCGGTTCCGTCGCGGCCGGCGCACTGGCCGGTGCGGCCTTGGGTACGGGGGCCGAGGCGGCAGGGGCTGACGGGGCAGCTTTGGCGGCCGGGGATGCCGAGGCCGGCGTGGCCGCCGGCGGGGGCGGCGGCACAAGGGTCGGGGCCGACGATGCCGGCCCGGCCGGTGCGGAGGCGGCCGACGCCGGGCGGACCGGATTCTTGCCAGCCAGTGGCGCGTTCGGGTCCCAGTCCTTGTTGCGGGCCGCTTCGGCGGCATCTTGCGCGGGTGTGCGCACGGGCACCTTGTTGCTGAAGGGCACCGGCACCTTGGTCACGTAGACCGCGACGGCCAGCGCCGCGGCCAAACCGATCACCACACCGATGATGATTCCGAGGAAAGTCCCCCCACGCTGCTGCTTCATGCTGTTCCTCACATCCGCACCGGTGCCGTGACACCCAGCACCGCCAGACCATTGTGCAACACCTGCGCCGTGGCCGCCACCAGCGCCAGCCGGGCGTGTTTCACGGCTTCGTCGTCGACCAGGATCCGTTCGCTGTCGTAATAGCTGTGGTAGGCCGACGCCAGCTCGCGCAGGTAGAAGGTGACGTCGTGCGGGGCGAAGTCCTGCGCGGCGGCGGTGAGCATGTCGGGGTACCGGGCCAGCTGCAGCATCAGCGCCTGCGCCTGCGGGCCCTCCAGCGCAGACAGGTCGACGTCCCGGAGCGCAGCCACGTCGCCCCCCCAGGCGGCCAGCACCGAGCAGATGCGGGCATGGGCGTACTGCACGTAATACACCGGGTTGTCGTTGTTCTTCTGCACCGCCAGGTCCACATCGAAGGTGTATTCGGTGTCGGGTTTGCGGCTGAGCAGGAAGAACCGCACCGCGTCGGCGCTGGTCCACTCGATCAGGTCGCGCAGCGTGACATAGCTGCCGGCGCGTTTGCTGATCTTGACCTCTTCGCCGCCCTTCATCACCCGCACCATGGTGTGCAGCACGTAGTCGGGGTAGCCCTCGGGGATGCCGACACCGGCGGCCTGCAGGCCGGCCCGCACGCGGGCGATGGTGCCGTGGTGATCGGTGCCCTGGATGTTGACGACCTTGGTGAAGCCGCGTTCCCACTTGGCGATGTGGTAGGCCACGTCGGGCACGAAGTAGGTGTAGGTGCCGTCCTGCTTGCGCATGACGCGGTCCTTGTCGTCACCGTAGTCGGTGGACTTGAGCCACAGCGCGCCGTCCTGCTCGTAGGTCTGGCCGTTGGCGACCAGCTTGCCCACCGTGGCCTCCACCCGGCCGCTGGTGTAGAGGCTGGACTCCAGGTAGTAGTGGTCGAACTTCAGGCGGAAGGCCTGCAGGTCCTTGTCCTGCTCGTGGCGGAGATAGGCCACGGCAAACTGGCGGATGCCGTCCAGATCGGCCACGTCGCCGCTGGCGGTGAAGGCGCGGTCGTCGGCGGTGACGGTTTTCTTTGCCAGGAAGTCGGCAGCGATGTCGGCGATGTAGTCGCCGTTGTAGGCGGCCTCGGGCCAGCCGGCGTCTCCGGGCCGCAGGCCTTGGGCGCGCAGCTGGGTGCTGTTGGCCAGCGTGGCGATCTGCACGCCCGCGTCGTTGTAATAGAACTCGCGCCAGACGTCCCAGCCCTGGGTGGCGAACAGGTTGCAGATCGCGTCGCCCAGCGCGGCCTGGCGGCCGTGGCCGACGTGCAGCGGGCCGGTGGGGTTGGCCGAGACAAATTCCACCAGCACCCGCTGGCCTCGCGCCGGCCGGGCACCGAACGCGGCGCCGGCGGCCAGCACCTCGGCCACGATGGCCTGTTTGGCCGCCGGCTTCAGGCGGATGTTGATGAAACCGGGGCCGGCCAGTTCGATGTCGGACACCCAGCGCTGGAACGCCGGGGTGGCCAGCAGGGCGGTGCGCAGGTTTTCGCCCACCTGGCGCGGGTTGAGTCTGAGCGGCTTGGCCAGCTGCATCGCGGCGGTGCAGGCGAAATCGCCGTGCGCCGCCACCTTGGGCGATTCGAACGCGGCCTTGTTGCCGGCACCGGGGGAGAGTTTTTCCAGCTCGTCCGCGAGCGCGGCGAGCAATTCCTGTTTGGCAGAGAGCATCGGTGGATTCTACGGGCCGGGTTCAGCGCGCGAGCCGGTGCGCGAGGAAGACCGCCACCGCCTTCATGACACGGCGCCGGTCTGCCAGAACGCGCTCTGGCTGTAGTGGTGTTTCAGCCAGTCGATCCACAGCCGCAGGCGAAGCGGCAGATGCTTGCGCTGCGGAAACACCACATAGATGCCGTTGGGCGGCGCGGCAAACTCTTCCAGCACCGCCACCAGGCGGCCGGCGGCGATTTCGGCCTCGACTTCCCAGGTGCTGCGCCAGGCAATGCCGTAGCCGGCCAGGCACCAGTCGTGCAGCACCTGCCCGTCCGAACAATCCAGCGGCCCGCCGGGGCGGAAATGCACCACCTCACGGCCACCGCCTTCGCGCGGCAGCGAAAACGCCCAGCCGCGGGTCTGGGATGCGTCGCTGGACAGCGTCAGGCAGTCAAAGCGCGCCAGCTCGTTCGGGTGCCGGGGCGTGCCGTGCTGCTGCAGGTAGCGCGGCGTGGCCACACACAGGCGCCGGTTGTCCGCCAGGCGCACGCTGACCAGCGACGAATCGGGCAGATCGCCCACGCGCACCGCGCAGTCGTAGCCTTCGCCCGCCAGATCGACCACCCGGTCGGACAGATTCAGCGAAATGGTCACCTCGGCATGGCGCTCGCGAAAACGCGGCACAAGCGGCGCGACATGGCGGCGGCCGAAACCGGCCGGCGCGGTGATGCGCAGGTGGCCGCTGGCCTTGACGCCGCCCGCCGACACGCTGGCTTCGGCGTTGGCCAGATCGGCCAGCACCCGCTGGCAGTCTTCCAGAAAGGCGCTGCCTTCGTGGGTGAGCGAGATGCGCCGGGTGGTGCGCACCAGCAGCTTCACCCCCAGGCGCTCTTCCAGCGCGTCCAGCCGCCGGCCCATGATGGCCGGCGCCACCCCTTCGGCGCGGGCCGCCGCCGTGAGGCTGCCCCGGGTGGCCACCGACGCGAAGGATTCAATCTGCTTGAGCTTGTCCATGGCCGCAGATTAGTGCAGTAAAAGTCACCGATCAAGCGGACTTACCCGCCATTCTCTACCTGCAGTCGACAGGAAAGACGCCCGATGACGTCAAAATTGATAGCAAAAAATGACCTTTTTACGCCGGGTATCGCCCTGTTTCACCCAAAAAAGTCCCGGTCGGGCGGCCAAGGGTCCGTTTCAGGCCGGAGCCGAGCGCAGCGCGTAGGTCTTGCCGTCCAGCCACAGGAATTCGGCCCGCAGGATGGCGCCGCCTTTTTCGTCCTTGAAGGTGAACCCCAGCACCGCCAGGGTCTGGCCGGCCTTGATTTCGGGCACTTTCCACGCCTCCATGCGCGAGAGCGGCGCGCATTCGATCTCCCAGACCTTGTCGGTGCGGCGCGGCAGCGCGGCCTTTTTCAGCAGGGCCGGCGCGTCGACGCTGGCGGTCTGCGGCGGCACGGGGCGGCTGGCCAGATCCGCCGGCAGGGCCAGCGCGGCGGGGCGCTCCAGCCGCAGCTCCACATGCGGGTTTTGCCATTTCACCGAGACCGCTTTGCCCTCCAGGTAGATCGGGCGGTCGAGGTCGAAGCTGCTCCAGCCGTGGTGGGCGCGGGCGGCGAAGGCGGTGGGCAGGGCTGCGGCGGCAAGGCCCTGCAGGGCGCGGCGGCGGGTCAAAGCGGGCATGACGGTCTCCGGAAAAGTCGGTTGAAAACAAGTAAACGGTTTCAAAACAAGCACTTACAGATAGGCGATCCAGCGGCCGCAGGTGATCACGGCCAGCCAGACCAGCAGCGACAGCGCGGTTTGGAGTCGCGCCATGGCGTCGAGTTTCGTCAGCGAGCCACGGGCATGGAACACGGCGGCGTTGGTGCCCGCGGCCATCAGCAGGCCCATCTTGATCACAAAGGCCCGGTTGGCCATCAGTTCGCCCGCCTGCGAGGCAAACATCAGCAGCCCGGACGCAACCGCCAGCGCAAAGCCGCCCAGCGCCAGCGCCAGCGTCAGCCGCGCGAGATCGGCGACCGGCAGGGCCCGCCCCCGGCCCCAGACCCGCAACTCCAGCAGCACCAGGTTGCCCAGCAGCAGGGCGATGCCGACGATGTGCACCACCTCCAGCGCCGGGTAGGCCCAGGTGTGGGTGCGCAGCGGCGCGAACGCCGCGGTCAGGGCGTCCAGCGCCGTCATGGCCGCGCCCCGAAGCTTCTGACGACCCGCAAAATAGTCCTTCTTTTATAGCAAAAGATGACGATAAAACGCTGGGTATCGGCTGTTTTCGCCTGAAATTCGGCCATGACACCCGTTACAGCCGCGCTTTCAGGAAGCCGGTGGTGCCGTAGCGGGTGACGGCGCCGTAAAAGTCGGCCGCCAGGCCGCGCACCACCGCGGTGTAGGCGTCCAGCAGTTCGGGAGCGATGCCGAAATGGTCGTAATTGACCACCACGTCCACCCGCCGGCCGGTGGCGGTGGCAAACGGCGCCAGGCGCTCGCGCACGGCGGTGTCGATCTGGGCGATCAGCGACGGGGCGTTCACCTGCAGCCCGGCAAAGTCGATGTAGAGCACGGCGCGTTCGGTGTCCAGCACCAGGCGCTCGGCCAGCGGGCGGTCCAGCAGCTGCTCGCGCAGGCCCAGCGGCTGCGGGTCAAACAGCCGCGCGTCCATCGGCGCCAGCGCCGGGCTGATCCGCGGCGCAAACCCCATGTGCGCCAGCACGTCGCGCTGCAGGTCGACGCCGGGCGCGATCTCGATCAGTTCCAGCGCGCCGCCCTCGCCGTCCTCGGACGTCGGGTCCGCCACCAGGCGGAACACGGCCCGCTCGGTGATGTAGAGCACCCGCTGGCCGCGGCGCAGCGCTTCGGCGCCGCTGAAGGTGCGGTGCTCCACCGCCCGCACGAACTTGCGCGCGCCACCCTCGCGGGTGATGCGCAGGGCGCCGTCGGCCACCGCCAGCTCCAGCTGCCCGGCGGTGAAGGTGCCGACGAACACCACGGTCTTGGCGTTCTGGCTGATATTGATGAAGCCGCCCGCGCCGGCCAGCCGCGGGCCGAACTTGCTGACGTTCAGGTTGCCATGGCGGTCGGCCTGGGCCAGGCCCAGAAAGGCGATGTCCAGCCCGCCGCCGTCGTAGAAGTCGAACTGGTTGGGCTGGTCCAGGATGGCCTGCGGGTTGACAGCGGCGCCAAAGTTCAGCCCGCCGGCCGGGATGCCGCCGATCACGCCCGGCTCGGCCGTCAGGGTGACCAGGTCGATGATGCGCTCCTCCGCCGCCACCGCGGCCACGCCTTCGGGCATGCCGATGCCCAGGTTCACCACCTGGTGCGGGCGCAGTTCCAGCGCGGCGCGGCGGGCAATGATCTTGCGCTCGGTCAGGCCCATGGGCGCCACGCTGTCCATCGGCACCCGGATTTCGCCGGCAAAGGCCGGGTTGTAGGGTTCGGCAAAGGTCTGCTGGTGGTGCGCCGGGTCCTGCGCCACCACCACCGCGTCCACCAGCACGCCGGGCACCTTGACCTGGCGCGGGTGCAGGCTGCCCCGCTCGGCGATGCGCTCCACCTGCGCAATCACCACCCCGCCGCTGTTGCGCGCCGCCATCGCAATGGCCAGCGCTTCGAGGGTGAGCGCCTCGCGCTCCATGGTCAGGTTGCCGTCGGGGTCGGCCGTGGTGGCGCGGATGATGCCGACCTGGATCGGAAAGGCCTTGTAGAACAGGTAGTCCTGCCCGTCGATGTTCAGGCGCCGCACCAGGTCTTCGGTGGTGCGGGCGTTGAGCTTGCCGCCGCCGTGCTTCGGGTCGACAAAGGTGTCCAGCCCCACGCGGGTGAGGGTGCCGGGCTTGCCGGCGGCGATGTCGCGGAACAGGTGGGTGATGACACCCTGGGGCAGGTTCCAGGCCTCGATCTGGCCTTCGACCGCGAGTTTCTGTACCGCGGGCACCAGGCCCCAGTGGCCGCCGATCACCCGCCTGAGCAGGCCGGCATGGCCCAGGTGGTTCAGGCCGCGGTGTTTGCCGTCGCCCTGGCCGGCGGCGTAGACCAGCGTCAGGTCACGCGGCGCCTGCGTGGCGGCGAAACGCGCCTCCAGCGCCACGGCAATCGCTTCGGCAAAGCCGATGCCGACAAAGCCGCCGGTGGCCACGGTGTCGCCATCGTGGATCAGCAACACCGCCTCGGCGGCGCTGACGATCTTGTGGCGGTAGGGGCTGGGGCTGGCGTGGTGGGCGTCGATCGGGGCGGGCATGGGCAGGGGTTCCGGCGGTCGGGGTCGTGGCAGGGGTGGCAGTGAGCGCCCAGCGTAGGCCGGCGGGCGCCGCCGGGCAAGTCGCAACAACCCGGAGCACCACCGCCACGCCCTGCGGTGCCAGCGCTTATTAGGTGGGTTTTTGTCATGGATAACCGGCCATGCAGTTCATTAATGACCGGTTCAGTTCGTAATACAGTGTCGGCATGGAATCCCAGCCGTCCGCCCTGCCCCCGTCCGCGCCGCGCGCGGTGCTGTTCGACGCCTACGGCACGCTGTTTGACGTCTACAGCGTGGCGCTGCTGGCCGAGCAGCTGTTTCCCGGCCAGGGCCAGCGCCTGGCGGTGCTGTGGCGCGACAAACAGATCGAATACACCCGGCTGGTGACCACCTGCAACGACGGCGCCCACTACCGCCCGTTCTGGGAACTGACCCGCGCCGCGCTGGTGTTTGCCATCAAATCCATAGCAGCAAAAGACCTTTCCACGCTGGGTAATGGCCAATTCGATGCCCAGGTGGACCAGCTGATGAACCAGTACCGGCATCTGAGCGCGTTTCCGGAAAACCGCGACGTGCTGACGGCCCTCAAGGCCCGGGGCGTGGTCACCGGCATCCTGTCCAACGGCGACCCGGCGATGCTGGGCATCGCATTGCGCTCCAGCGGGCTGGACGGCCTGCTGGACCATGTCATCAGCGTGGACCCGGTGCGCCGCTACAAGACCCACCCCGACGCCTACGCCCTGGGGCCCAGGACCACCGGCGTCAAGGCCGCGCAGACCGTGTTTGTCAGCGCCAACGCCTGGGACGCGCTGGCCGCCACCTGGTTTGGCTACCGCACACTCTGGGTGAACCGCAACGGCCAGCCGTTCGAGGAACTGGGCACCCCACCCACCCGCACCGGCACCGGCCTGCGCGACGTGCTGGCGTTTTTCCCTGACTGATCACCGTTTTTTCCTTTTTATCGTTCCAACCGAGGACTTTCCCATGACCGCACGCACCACCGTCCACCGCCTGCAAGTGGCCAACGAGCTGTTCACCTTTGTCAACGAACAGGTGCTGCCCGGCACCGGCGTCAGTGCCGACCAGTTCTGGAGCGGCTTTGACGCCCTGGTGGCCGACCTGGCGCCCCGAAACATCGCCCTGCTGGCCGAACGCGACCGCCTGCAGACCGAGCTGGACACCTGGCACCGCGCCAACCCCGGCCCGATCCGCGACATGGCCGGCTACCGCACCTTTCTCGAAACCATCGGCTACCTGGTGCCCCAGCCCGCCGGCGCCAAGGCCACCACCGCCAACGTGGACGCTGAGCTCGCCACCCAGGCCGGCCCGCAGCTGGTGGTGCCGATCCTGAACGCCCGCTACGCGCTCAACGCCGCCAACGCCCGCTGGGGCAGCCTGTACGACGCGCTGTACGGCACCGACGCCATCCCCGAGGCCGACGGCTGCGAAAAAGGCCCGGGCTACAACGACAAGCGCGGCGCCAAAGTCATTGCCTTTGCCCGCCAGTTCCTGGACGCCGCCGCCCCGCTGGCCGAGGGCAGCCATGCCGACGCCACCGTCTACCACGTGGTGGACGGCCAGCTGCTGGTGTCGCTGACCGGTGGCCGCCGCGTCGCGCTGAAAGACCCGGCCCAGTTCATCGGCTACCAGGGCGAGGCCGCCGGCCCGTCGTCGGTGCTGCTGCAGCACAACGGCCTGCACCTGGACATCATCATCAACCGCGCCACCGCCATCGGCCAGACCGACAAGGCCGGCGTGGCCGACGTGGTGCTGGAAGCCGCGCTGTCCACCATCCTGGACCTGGAAGACTCGGTGGCCGCCGTAGACGCCGCCGACAAGGTGCTGGGCTACAGCAACTGGCTGGGCATCCTCAAGGGCACGCTGACCGAAGACGTCGCCAAGGGCGGCAAGACGTTCAAGCGTGGCCTCAACCCCGACCGCCTCTACACCGCCCCCAACGGCAGCGGCCAGGTGCGCCTGCACGGCCGCAGCCTGATGTTCGTGCGCAACGTCGGCCACCTGATGACCAACCCCGCCATCCTGTGGACCGACGCCCAGGGCGCGGTGCGCGAGATCCCCGAGGGCATCATGGACGCGATGGTCACCACCACCATCGCCCTGCACGACCTGCAGGGCCACGGCAAGGACGGCATCCGCAACAGCCGCACCGGCAGCGTCTACATCGTCAAGCCCAAGATGCACGGCCCGGCCGAGGTGGGTTTTGCCGCCGAGCTGTTCTCGCGCGTGGAGCGCGTTCTGGGCCTGGCCGACAGCACCGTCAAGCTGGGCATCATGGACGAAGAGCGCCGCACCAGCGTCAACCTCAAGGCCTGCATCGCCGCCGCCGCCAGCCGTGTCGCCTTCATCAACACCGGCTTCCTGGACCGCACCGGCGACGAAATGCACACCGCCATGCTGGCCGGCCCGATGATCCGCAAGGGCGACATGAAGACCAGCGCCTGGATCACCGCCTATGAAAAGAGCAACGTGCTGGTGGGCCTGTCCTGCGGCCTGCGCGGGCGCGCCCAGATCGGCAAGGGCATGTGGGCCATGCCCGACCTGATGGCCGCCATGCTGCAGCAGAAGATCGCCCACCCCAAGGCCGGCGCCAACACCGCCTGGGTGCCCAGCCCCACCGGCGCCACGCTGCACGCGCTGCACTACCACCAGGTCAAGGTGGCCGACATCCAGGCCGAACTGGAAAAAACCGACGCCGACGCCGCCCGTGACGAACTGCTCACCGGCCTGCTGACCATTCCCGTGGCCGCCAGCGCGAACTGGAGCGACGCCGAAAAGCAGCAGGAGCTGGACAACAACGCCCAGGGCATCCTGGGCTATGTGGTGCGCTGGGTGGACCAGGGCGTGGGCTGCTCCAAGGTGCCCGACATCAACGACGTGGGCCTGATGGAAGACCGCGCAACGCTGCGCATCAGCAGCCAGCACATGGCCAACTGGCTGCACCACGGTGTCGTCACCGAAGCGCAGGTGCGCGAAACCTTCGCCCGCATGGCCGCCAAGGTGGACGCCCAGAACGCCGGCGACCCGGCCTACACCCCCATGGTCGGCAACGAATCCGGCGCCGCCTTCCAGGCCGCCTGCGACCTGGTCTTCAAAGGCAAGGAACAACCCAGCGGCTACACCGAACCCCTGCTGCACGCGTGGCGGCTGAAGGTGAAGGCAGGCGCCGCCTGAACGGTGGCGGCCCCGGCGGGCGGACGGTCCTGATCTGATAGCAGACCATGACCGTTTGACGCTGGGTAGGGGCCAAAAAAGGCCTGGAATCTGACCACCACGGCGCCTGCGGGCGCCGTGGTGCTTTCTGGGGGCCCGCTCAGTCGCGGTTGTGCAGCAGGTCGGCCTGGCGTTCGGCGGCGCCGGCGCGGACCAGGTCGTCGAGCAGGCCGGTGGTCCAGGCGGGCAGCGGGGGGGCGTCGGGCAGGCGGCTGTGGATCAGGCGGAAATACGGCGTGGCCGTGGCCCAGGCCAGTACGTCGGCTTCGGGGCGGGTCTGCCACTCCAGCAGCTTGAATTTCAACAGCACCTTGGCGGCATGGCGGCTGTGGCGGGGCGGGTCGGCGCGGTAAGCGCGCAGACGCTCGCGGGCAATGGCCAGCGCACCCGCCAGGTCGGTGAAGACCGCGCCATGGCCGGGCACGATGACGGCGGGGGCCAGGGTTTCGATCAGGTCCAGCGTCTGGCCGACCTCGTCGAAGGCCTGCTCGCCTTCCAGCTCCGGAAAGACCACGCCAAAGCCGCGCTCCCACAGCGCGTCGGCCGAGATCAGCGTGCGCGAGAGCGGCTCGAACAGCACCACCGCGTGCGGGTCGTGCCCCGGCGCGGCGTGAACCTGCCAGTCGCGCCCGGCCAGCAGCAGCGTCTGCCCGGGGGTGAGCACGTCGTCGATCGCAAAGCGCGGGCAGACCTGGCCGGTGGGTTCGTAGGTCAGCGCCACCGGGTCCCAGGCGCGCACCTGGGGCGCCAGCCCGGGCGGAATGGCGGTGTGCAGCCCCGGCCAGGCGGTCTGCAGCGCGGCGTTGCCGCCGACATGGTCGCTGTGCAGGTGGGTGTTGATCAGGCGTCGCAGCGGCCGAGCGCCCAGCGCCTGGCGCACCAGGGCCACGGTCTGGCCGGCATGGCTGGCGTAGCCGCTGTCGACCAGCGCGGCGCCTTCCGGCCCCTGGAACAGGATGTTGTTGGACGACAGCCAGCCGCGCTGGAACACCGCCATGCCCGACGGCAGCGGCGGGGTGGGAGCAACAGAAGTCATGCGGGCAAGTATCGCCGCGGCAGGCGCCGGCGGCTGTCACCGCTGTGGTGCCGAAAAGAGGCCGTGCCGAGCGCCGCGCGCGCGGTGTCGGGGCGCGTGTCCCAGCGGTTCAGTAGTTGGTGGCGACCGGGTCGAAAGGCCCGGTCTGCGATGCGAGATCCGCTGTGGTCTTGAGGATGCGGATGGCCTTGCGCTCCGGGTGGGCGTGCATGTAATCCAGTGCCTCGCCGGCACGGCGCAGCAACAGGGCGGTATCGGTTTCCGTGCCGGTCACCAGCGAGCCGGCCACCTGAAAACGCAGCAGTGAGCCGATGGTCATTTCGTTGCCGCGGCGCAGACCGTGGGCGATGACCCGGGTGGCGATCTCGATGAGCTTGTCTTCGTTGATCGGGCCTTCGATCAGCACCACAAAACGGGTGCCCGCCCAGCGCGCCGCCGTGTCGCAGGAATCGACAATGGATCGCACCCGCGACGCCGCCAGCAGCAGCGCGGTTTCGGCCACCTGCCGGCCGCGCTCGGCCTGGATGTCGTCCAGGTTGTGCAGGCTGATCATCAGCAGTCCACCCTGGTGATTGAAGCGTTTGCAGCGGCTGACCAGGCGATCCAGGCGCAGGCGGGCGACCCGCTCATGGACCAGGCCGGTCAGCGGGTCGGTCTGCTGGCCCCCGGCAGCCTGCATGGCGACGTCGCGCAGGTCGCGGGCGCGGCGGGCGATGACGGTCCACATCAGCGGCACGGTAACGATCGCGCCGATCTGGGTGGCATACGCCATGATCCAGTGGGCGTGGACGACCACACCACTTTCCCGCAGCACCTGGATGGTGCCGCCGACCAAGGCGGGCACCAGCGACCAGCCCACCGCCGCGCTGTGGCGGTTGCCGCGGCGGGCCGATGCCACCAGCGTCCAGATGGCCAGGGCCATAATCACGGCAAACAGGCCATCGCCGGTGCGACTGGCCGCTTCCGCGCCAAACAGATGGGCGACGCCCAGACCGATCACCGACGCCACCATCATCGCCCACAGCGCCAGCGAATTGGCCCGGCTGCGGGGGTGCTCATCCGTCACGGTCACCAGCAGCCACAGCAGCGCCAGATACAGCGCCGCGACCGACACGGTCTGCGCCAGGTCGGTCAGCCCCGGGTGTTGGGGCCACAGAAGTTCTTGGGCCAGGCCGAGGGTGACCAGCTGGAAACAGAACGCCGCCGAGGTCAACGCCAGGGCCGACGCCAGCACCCGATCCCAACGGATATCGCCGAGCAAGGCCACCAGCCACAAGGACAGCAGGCTGAGCCCGACCAGCAGGCCCATGGCGTACGCATCACTTTGCAGCCAGCGCTGGTAGTCCACCACCGGCTCCGCACGCCAGCGCAGCTCCAGCGGCAGTTTGGATTGGGCACTGAGAACCACCACGGTCGGGGTGGCCTCGGCCGATATCCGCACGACGGGAATGCGCCCGGGCAAATCCGTTGGTCGACGCGGATAGCTGGCGCCCGCCCGCTCGGTGGGCACCAGGCCCTGGGGTGACGCCTCCCACACCTGCAAGCGGGAAATCCCGGCGAAATCGAGACTGAAGGCGTAGTCAACGCCCGCGGCCGGCACGGGCGGAGCGCTCCAGCGCAGCCACAGCTGCCCCGGTGCCGTGGGCACCGGCACCATGACACCGGCCGTCTGCCATTGGGGCGAGTCGACCGCCGGGGGGCGGTCCATGGCGCCACGGCTGTCCACAATGAAATCCAGTCGGCCGTGCTGACCCATGGCGCCCGATCCGGCCATCATGGTCCAGCCCAGGCCTCCCAGCACCAGCGCGGCCGTGAACATGCCCAGCCACCGCAGCAGCGAGTTTCGACCGTGAAATTTCACCATGAATTATTTTTAGTACTTTGTACTTCTTTAATGAAGTATAGACCGATGATTGTGATTCGTTGCGTGACCCCAAACACAATCGCTACGCAATACGCAATCCCCTGTTCGTCCGGGTGGGGCGAAAGTCGACAAGCCGTTGCAGGAAAGCCACAGTCGCCGGGCCCTCGGAGGGCGGCAGGACGGGGCCGGCCATGGGGCGCACACGGCTTGACCTGCGTCTAGCCAGCGGTGTGTCACCGTTCTAAGATGGACTGATCCCCACGGAGTCAGGAGATTGCTGTCATGTTCGAATCCGCCGAAATCGGTCACACCATCGCCCGCAAGGAATACAAGGCCCGCGAACCCCTGCTGCGCGAGGCCCTGCTCAAGGCGCAGTACGCGCTGCTGGAAAACGCGAGCTTTCCGGTGATCATCCTGGTCAATGGCGTGGATGGCGCCGGCAAGGGCGAGACGGTCAACCTGCTCAATGAATGGATGGACCCCCGCCACATCCGCACCGAAGCGTTCGGCCCGATGGGGCCGGAAGAGCACCAGCGCCCGGACATGTGGCGCTTCTGGCAAGTGTTGCCGCCCAAAGGCAAGATCGGCATCCTGTTCGGGTCCTGGTATACCGACCCCATCCTGGCCCATGTGATGGGGACCGAAAAGAAGGCGACCTTCGATCGCCGCCTCGGCGCCATCCGCCAGTTCGAGCGCATGCTGGTGGCCGAAGGGGCGCTGGTCATCAAGCTGTGGTTTCACCTGTCCAAGAAGGCAGCGAAGCAACGCTTCAAGACGCTGGAGTCCGACCCCAAAACCGCCTGGCGGGTCACCCCCGGCGACTGGGAGCGCCTCAAGCACTATGACGGCTTCGTCAAGGTGTGCGAGCAGGCGTTGCGCCGAACCAGCACCGGCGACGCGCCCTGGCTGGTGGTGGAAGGTGCGGACGCCGCCTACCGGTCGCTGACGGTGGGGCAATACATTCTGGACGGCATCACGCAGCGTCTGGGCGGACTGGCCCCGGCGCGTACCGGTGTGGCTGCGCTGTCGCCACCGCCACTGGACAACCGTTCGCTGCTGTCGTCCTTCGACTACAGCCGCGCGCTCAAGGAGAAGACCTATGACCGGCAGCTGGAGACACTGCAGGCGCGGCTGAACGGTCTGACCCGTGACCCGCGCATGCGCGACCGCTCGGTGGTGCTGGTGTTCGAAGGCATGGACGCGGCCGGCAAGGGCAGCACCATCCGCCGCATCACCCATGCACTCGACTCGCGCTTTTATCGGGTGGTGCCGGTCGCGGCGCCCAGCGAGGAAGAGCGCGCCCAACCCTACCTGTGGCGCTTCTGGCGGCACATTCCGCGTCACGGCCACGCGGTGATCTTCGACCGCTCCTGGTACGGCCGTGTGCTGGTCGAGCGGGTCGAGGGCTTTTGCGGTGAAGCCGACTGGATGCGCGCCTACGACGAGATCAACGCCTTCGAGGAACAGCTCGCCCAGGCCGGCGCGGTGGTGGTGAAGTTCTGGATGGCCATATCACCCGAAGAGCAATTGCGCCGCTTCCAGGAACGCAAGGACACACCCCACAAGAACTTCAAGATCACCGACGAAGACTGGCGCAACCGCGAAAAATGGCCGCAGTACGAACGCGCCGTGGGCGACATGGTGGACCGCACTTCCACCGACGTCGCTCCCTGGCACATTGTGGCCAGCAACGACAAGCTGTTCTCCCGCATCGAGGTGCTGACCCACCTGTGCGAGCGGCTGGAGGCCGCGCTGGAGGGTGTGGCTGCTCCGCCCCGCAAGGCCAAACGGTGAATCCGGCGGCCTCACTGCTGACGCTGCCGCTGGCGACGCTGGCCCACATCGCCCTGGCGCTGGCGGCGGTCGCGCTGGGCTTCCGGCTGGCGCGCCGAGGCCCGCGGCGGGTACTGGGCGTCGCCTGGGGCCTGCTGGTACTGGCGGTGCTGGCGCTCGCCGCACTCGCCTGGTGGGGCGAGGCCACCACCACGGCCCCGGCGCTGCGCACGGTTGCAACGCTGGCCTTGGGCATGGCGGCGGTGCAGATCGCCGGCACGGTGCTGTTCGGCGGCATATTGCCGCTGCTGCGCTTGCCGGCGCCCCGCATTGCGCAGGACCTCACGGTGGCCGGGCTGTCCGTGCTGGTGCTGCTGCTGTGGCTGCGCGCGTCGGGGCTGGAGGCCTCGCAGCTGTTCACCACCTCGGCGCTGATCACCGCGGTGCTGGCTTTTGCGATGCAGGACACGCTGGGCAATGTGCTGGGCGGCGTGTCACTGCAGCTGGACAACTCGCTGCGGGTGGGCGACTGGGTGCGGGTGGACGATGGCGTGAGCGGACGTGTGGTGGACGTGCGCTGGCGGGTGACCGAGCTGGCCACGCCGCGCGGCGAGTCAATCATGGTACCCAACGCCTGGCTGATGAAGAACCGCTTTGCCATCGTGCGCCCGGCCGAAGACGGCCAGCCGGCCTGGCGGCGCTCGGTCGAGTTCGATCTGGAATTGCAGGCCGACCCGGCGGAGGTAATCGCCGTGCTGCAACAGGTGCTGGCGGACGCCGACATCGCCCATGTGCGCCGGCAGCCGGCGCCCACCGTGGTGCTGCTGGCGCTCGGCTACGGCTGGGCCCGGTACAGCCTGCGCTACTGGCTGGACGACCCGGCCCGGGACGATCCCACCGATTCGGCGGTGCGCCAACATGCGCTGGCGGCACTGGCGCGTGCGGGCATCCGCCTGGGCGTGCCGCAGCAGGAGCAGCGCATGATCAAGGAGAACGAAAGCTGGCACGCCGCGCAGGAAGCGCGCGAGCTGCAGCGCCGCCTGGCCGCCATTGCCCAGACCGCGCTGTTTGCCGGCCTGTCGACCGCCGAGCAGCAGGCGCTGGCGGCCCATCTGGTGCACGCGCCGTTTGCCGCCGGCGACACCATGACGCGCCAGGGCGCGGTGGCCCACTGGCTGTACCTGATTGTCAAAGGTGAAGCGCAGGTTCTGCACGAATCCGCCGCCGGCCGCCAGCCGCTGGCGGTGCTGCGCGCCGGCGACTGTTTCGGCGAAATGGGCATGCTGACCGGCGAGCCCCGACAGGCCACGGTGGTGGCCACCACGGCGGTGGACTGCTACCGGCTGGACAAGGCGGGTTTTGCGATGGTGCTGCAAAGCCGCCCGGACATCGCGCAGGAGGTTTCGGACATCATGCGCCGGCGCCAGGCCGAATCCGCCACACCCTCTCCCGAAGCCGGCCACACCGGCGCCAGCGACCTGTTGCAACGCATCCGGCATTTCTTTTCGCTGGGGGCGTGAGGCGGGCCCGTCCGCCGGTCCGGAAGCCGGGCCCGCGTGCAAGCAGGTCCGATTTCTGTCAGGCTACACAACCCTTTTTCAGGAGACCTTGCCGCCATGGACCTTTCCCGTTTTCCCCGCCGCCGCTACACCCCGTTTGCCACGCCCATCGAGCCGATGCCGCGTTTTTCGGCCGCGTTGGCGGCCAGCTGCCCCGGTGGCGTCGGGCCGGAGGTGTGGATCAAGCGTGACGACATGCTGGGGCTGTTCCCCGGCGGCAACAAGACCCGCAAGCTCGAATTCCTGGTGGCCGACGCGCTGGCGCAAGGCGCGGACACGCTGATCACCTGCGGCGCACCGCAGTCCAACCACTGCCGCATCACGCTGGCGGCGGCCATGAAGGAAGGGCTGCAGTGCCGCTTTGTCATCGAAGAGCGCGTGGCCGGCAGCTACGACGAACACGGCAGCGGCAACCACTTCATGTTCCGACTGCTGGGGGTGGAGGCGATCACCGTGGTGCCGGGCGGCAGCCCGATGGCACCCGCGATGCAGCAGGTGGCCGACGAACTGGCCGCGCAGGGCCGCAAGGGCTACATCATTCCGGGCGGCGGCTCGAACGCGGTCGGGGGGCTGGGCTATGTGGCCTGTGCGCAGGAAATGCAGCAGCAGTTTTTCGACCAGGGCCTGCGCTTCGACCGGCTGGTGGTGGGCAGCGGCAGCTCCGGCACCCACGGCGGGCTGGTGGCGGGGGTTCTGGGCAACCACATCGACGTGCCCATCGTGGGCATCGGCGTCAGCCGCGACCCGGCCGACCAGCAGCCGCTGGTGATCAAGGAAGCCCAGGCCGTGGCCGACCTGCTGGGGCTGGGCCTGAGCGTCACACCGGACGACGTGACCTGTGTCGGCGGCTTCTGGCAGCCCAAATACTCGGTGCCGAACGCGAAGATGGTGGAGGCGGTGCAACTGCTGGCCCGCACCGAGGCGATTCCGCTGGACCCGGTCTACACCGGCAAGATCATGGCCGGCCTGATCGGCCTGGCGCGCCAGGGCCACTTCCAACCGGGCGAGAGGGTGCTGTTCCTGCACACCGGCGGCCTGCCGTCGCTGTTTGCGTATGCGCGGGAGGTGCTGGGGCAGGCGCCGGTGGCGGACTGAGGCGCCTGGCGCGCCGGAATCATCCTGTTTTTATAGCAACAAACGACCTTTTTACGCTGGGTATTGGCGGTTTTTCCGCACAAAAGGTGAAAAGCCGGCCCTGCGGCAGTCCGGCCGCCGACTGCGGGCCGTCCGGGCTCAGCGGCTGCTCGGGAAGCTGAACACCGTCCCCTCGCGCACGCCGGCGCTGGGCCAGCGCTGGGTGATGGTCTTGCGTTTGGTGTAGAAGCGCACGGCGTCGGGGCCGTAGGCGTGCAGGTCGCCGAACAGGCTGCGTTTCCAGCCGCCGAACGAGTGGTACGCCACCGGCACCGGCAGCGGCACGTTCACGCCCACCATGCCGACCTGGATGTGGTCGGTGAAGAAGCGGGCAGCCTCGCCGTCGCGGGTGAAGATGCAGGTGCCGTTGCCGTATTCGTGGGCGTCGATCAGCGCCATCGCGTCCTGCAGGCTGGCCACCCGCACCACCCCCAGCACCGGGCCGAAGATTTCCTCGCGGTAGATCACCATGCCGGGTTTGACCTGGTCGAACAGGCAGGGGCCGAGGAAGTAGCCGTTTTCATGGCCGGGCACCGTCAGGCCGCGGCCGTCCACCACCAGCGTGGCGCCCTCGGCCACGCCCTGGTCCACATAGGCTTTCACCTTCTCGAAATGCGGCTTCGTGACCAGCGGGCCCATGTCCATGCCGGGCGCGGTGCCGGGGCCGACCTTCATCTTCGCGATCTCGGCCTTCAGGCCGGCGATGACCGCGTCGGCGGTGGCGTCGCCCACCGCCACCACCAGCGGAATGGCCATGCAGCGCTCACCACACGAGCCATAGGCCGCGCCCATGAGCGCACTGACCGCGTTGCCGATGTCGGCGTCGGGCATGACCACCGCGTGGTTCTTGGCGCCGCCCAGCGCCTGCACCCGTTTGCCGTGCGCGCAGCCCACTGAATAGATGGTTTCGGCGATCGGCGTGGAGCCGACAAAGCTGACGGCCTTGACACGCGGGTCGGTCAGCAGCACATCCACCGCTTCCTTGTCGCCGTGGACCACGTTCAGCACCCCGGGCGGCAGGCCGGCCTGCAGTGCCAGCTCGGCGATCAGCAGCGCGGACGACGGGTCACGCTCGGAGGGCTTGAGCACAAAGGTGTTGCCGCAGGCCACCGCCATGGGCCACATCCACAGCGGCACCATGGCCGGGAAGTTGAACGGCGTGATGCCGGCGGTGACGCCCAGCGCCTGCAGCTCGCTCCAGGAGTCGACGCCGGGGCCGACGTTGCGGCTGTGTTCGCCCTTGAGCAGCTCCGGGGCGTAGCTGGCGTATTCGACGTTTTCAATGCCGCGCTGCAGCTCACCCAGCGCGTCCGCCAGCACCTTGCCGTGTTCTTCGGTGATCAGCGCGCAGATGCGTTCGGCGTTCTGCTCCAGCAGCACCTTCAGCTGGCTCATCACCCGCGCGCGCTTGAGCGGCGGCGTGTTGCGCCAGGCCGGGAACGCGGCTTCGGCGCTGGCAATGGCGCGCTGCACCGTCGCGGTGTCGGCCAGCGACACCTCGTGGATGGCGGCGCCGGTGGCCGGGTTGTAGACCGGCTGGCTACGGCTGCCGCCGGGCACCAGCTGGCCGTCGATGAGGTGAAGGATGGTGGTCATGAGGAATCAGAAAAATGTCAACGATCGGAATAGAAAGGGGGTGGCCGGGCCAAATCGCCAGCGTCAGTCCGGTGGCATCCAGTGCAGGGTGCTGGCGGCCAGTGGTTTTGCGCTGGCGGCCAGCCCGGCACGCACACCCTCGCGGTTGGCCGGCGGCTGGTTCTGGCTGAGCTTGAATTTGCCGCTGAGCTGCGTGACGCTGATTTCCAGCCCCACCACGGCACGCAACATCGCCGCCAGGTAGTCCGGTGGCGCGTCGGCCATGCGCCAGGGGCGGGGCTGGTCGGCTTCGTGATGGTCGGTCAGTGGCTCCAGCAGCGCACGCAGCCAGTCGGTATCGCCATCCACCACCCGCAAGCTGCCGCGGGCTTGCACCATCGCATAGTTCCAGGTGGGCACCGCCTTGCCGTGCTCGGCCTTGCCGGGGTACCAGTTGGGCGAGATGTAGGCGTCAGGCCCGTGGAACACGACCAGCACGTCGCGCTCGGCCGGGTGGACGCGCCACAGCGGATTGGCCCGCGCCACATGGGCGCGCAGGCGCACGGGCCCGCCCTCCGGGGTATCGAGCCAGAAGGGCACCCGATCCGCCACCGGCTCGCCGTCGGCGCCGCGGGTGATCAGCGTGCCCAACGGACAGGCACGGATCAACGCATGCTGACGGACGGGGTCGGCTTCGACGAAGTGGGCAGGCTGGTACTGGGACATCGGGCGGGCGTCAGGCCGTGGCGTTCAAGGTTTCGCCGAGCGCGTCGAGCAGGCGGTCGATCTCCGCCTCGGTGCTGATGAAGGGCGGCGCCAGCTGGATGGTGTCGCCGCCGTAGCGCACGTAAAAGCCCTTGGCCAGCATGGCCATCGCGATCTCGTAGGGGCGCCGGGCCGGCTCGCCGGGCAGCGGTGCGATGGTGAAACCGGCCGCCAGGCCGTAGTTGCGGATGTCCAGCACGTGTTTCGCGCCCTTGAGGCCATGCACGGCGGCCTCGAAGCGGGGCGCCAGCGCACGCACGCGGCCGATGGCGTCTTCGCTGGCCAGCAGATCCAGCGCGGCAATGCCGGCGGCGCAGGCCACCGGATGGGCCGAGTAGGTGTAGCCGTGGGCAAATTCCAGCATGTAGTCCGGCCCGCCCGCGTCCATGAAGGTGTCGTAGATCTCCTGCCTCGCAATCACCGCGCCCAGCGGCTGGGCGCCGTTGGTCACCTGCTTGGCGATGTTCAGGATGTCGGGCGTGACACCGAAGGCCTCGGCGCCGGTCCAGGCGCCGACGCGGCCGAAGCCGGTGATGACCTCGTCAAAAATCAGCAGGATGTTGTTCTGGGTGCAGATCTCGCGCAGGCGCTGCAGGTAGCCCAGCGGCGGAATCACCACCCCGGCCGAGCCGGAGAACGGCTCGACGATGACGGCGGCGATGTTTGACGCATCGTGCAGCGTGATCAGGTCCAGCAGGCGGTCGGCCAGCGCGGCGCCGGGGTAGGCGCCCTGAGCCTCGGCCGGCGGCTGGCCGCGGAAGAAGCTGCCTGCCGGCGGCTGGGTGTGGGGCAGGTGATCGGCTTCGACCCCCTGGCCGAAGGTCTTGCGGTTGCCGACGATGCCGCCCACCGAGATGCCGCCGAAGTTCACGCCGTGGTAGCCCTTTTCGCGGCCGATCAGGCGGGTTTTGCTGGCCTGGCCCTTGGTGCGCCAGTAGGCACGCGCCATCTTCAGCGCGGTGTCGGCCGACTCGGAGCCCGAGCCGGTGAAGAACACCCGGTTCAGCCCGGCGGGCATGCGTTCAACGATGCGGTTGGCCAGCTCGAACGACAGCGGGTGGCCGAACTGGAAGGCGGGCGAGTAGTCCAGCTGCGCCGCCTGGCGGCCCACCGCTTCGGCGATTTCGCGCCGGCCGTGGCCCAGGCCGGTGCACCACAGGCCCGAGAGGCCGTCGAACAGGCGACGGCCGTCGGCGTCGGTGTAGTAGGCGCCCTGGGCGCCCGTCATCAGGCGCGGCGCGGCCTTGAAGTTGCGGTTGCCGGTGAACGGCATCCAGTGCGCGGCCAGCCAGTCGGCATCGGTGCGGATGGCGCCGGCCTGCAGGCGCTGGGAATCGGTCAGGTCCATGGTGGAAGCCTTTCAGGAAAACAAACCGCCGGCGATCCGCTCGACGCGGCTCGAAAGCGCAGGGAATCGGGATTGTCAGCAGACTTGTTACTGGCACGAAGTGCGATTTATCCATGTAAAGTTGATAAACAATGCAAGTAAAAAATCGCGCCGTGCTGGGCCAGATCAGCGATATGGACATCCGCCTGCTGCGCGTGTTTCGTGCCGTGGTGGAGTGTGGCGGCATGGCCGCGGCAGAACTGGAGCTCAATATCGCCACCAGCACCATCAGCCGCCACATCAAGGACCTGGAAACCCGGCTGGGCCTGATCCTGTGCCGGCGCGGCAGAGGCGGCTTTGCGCTGACGCCAGAGGGCGAGCGTATCCACGCCGAAACGCTGCGCCTGCTGGCCGCCACCGACGGCTTTCGCGCCAGCGTGGACGACATCCACCGGCGCATGGGCGGTGAGCTGCATGTGGCGGTGTTCGACAAGACCGCCAGCAACCCGTCCGCCCGGATCGCACAGGCGGTGGCCCGCTTCCACGACGCGGCGCCGGAAGTCCAGCTCAATTTGCATGTTGCCACCCTCAACGCCATCGAACGCGGCGTCATGGACGGGCAGTTCCAGCTGGGCATCATCCCCGAGCACCGGCGCTCCGACAGCCTGGTCTATGACGAGCTTTTTGACGAAACCATGCTGCTGTACTGCGGCGCAGCCCACCCGCTGTTCAGCGCCGAGCGCCGAAGCCTGGGCTGGGCCGACCTGCAGGACCTGGCCTTTGCCGGCCTGGGCTACCACTCCCCCAATATGGAACTGACCCACCGCCAGCGCCTGCGCCGCGCAGCCACCGGATTCGACCAGGAGTCGGTGGCCACACTGATTCTGAGCGGGCGTTTTGTCGGCTTCCTGCCCGACCACTATGCCGACGCCTTCGTCCGTACCGGCCAGATACGGCCGCTGCAGCCCGATCTGCTGCGTTATCACTGCGGCTTTTCGGCCATCACCCGCCGTGCACCGGCCCCGGCGCGGGTGACGCAGTTGCTGCGCGAGTGTCTGACCGCTGCCCACAGCGATGAACCGCCGCGCGATCGCGCATGACTGGCTTTTTTGCGTGGCAACAGGCAGACTCGCCGCACCGCATCCGACCTTGCACAACACCATGGCCCGGGAAACCGAACTCAAGCTGCTGCTGGCCCCAAGCGATCTGCCCGGACTGCTGGGGCATCCGCTGCTGGCAGCGGAAAAACCCGTTCGCCAGCGGCTGGTGAACACGTACTACGACACATCCGACCACCAGTTGCGCAAGAACCGCATGGCGGTTCGGGAGCGGCGCGCCGGCAGGCGTTTGCTGTTGACGGTAAAGACGGCAGGAACGACGGTCGGAGGCCTGTCCCGTCGGGGCGAATGGGAGGCGCCGACCCGGGCCGGGCAATTCGACTTCGTCGCCCTGGTCGACGACACCGACCTGGCCGCCTGGCTTGCGCAGCGGCGAGCCGATCTGCGGCCCGTATTTCGCACCGACTTCCAACGCCATGCCTGGACTGTGCGCCACGGCGGCGCCACCGTCGAAATCGCACTGGACGAGGGTGAAATCTGCACCGGAACCGCCGGCCGGCCTGTGGCACACCCCTTGCTGGAACTGGAGCTCGAACTGCTCGATGGGCCGCCCGACGCATTGCACCAGACAGCCCGGGCCTTGCTGAGTGCGGCGCCCCTGTTCCCCTGCGCAACCAGCAAGGCCGAGCGGGCCTATGCGCTGGCCCAGAGTCCCGACCAGACAGCGACACCCGCCGGCGCAGTCGCCGCGCACGGTGACACGCCGGTGGCCGCTTTTGTCAGCGTGGCCCAGCCGTCGCTGGCCGCGCTGCAAAGCAACCTGCATGCACTGCATGCCGGTGTCCAGGACCCGGAACTGGTGCATCAGGCCCGGGTGGCACTGCGGCGGCTGCGGGCAGCCCTGCGCGTGTTCGCGCCGGCGCTGGACCCGGCATGGGTGCAGCACTGGACGGCCCAGTGGCGCACACTCGGCGCCTGGCTGGGACCGGTGCGGGATGCCGATGTCCAGGCGCTGGAGGTCTGGCCGCTGCTGGCCGAGTCCGGCGCCACCTGGCCCGCCCGCCTGGTGCGGGCCGATGCCGCCGCACGCCGCCTGTTGTTGCGCCGCCTCGCGGAACCCACTTCAGTTGCCGGCCCGTTGCTGGCATTCGGGCAGGCTTTGGGTGAACTGCCCGACAGCCGGCTGCCGGCGTCGGAGCGGCGGCTGCGCCGCTTCGCCCGCGAGCGCCTTGAGGGCCGCCGCCAGCGGCTGGTGCGCAGCCTGGCGGCGGTTCGCCCGCATGACGCGCCAAGCTTGCACGCGTTGCGTATCGAGGTCAAAAAGGCCCGTTACGCCCTCGACATGCTCGGTGCCCTGGTGAGTCCGCGCCGGGCCCGAGCGCTCGCCCGCTGGATGCCGGTGCTGGTGCGGGCGCAATCGGTGCTGGGCCACTTCAACGACCTGTGCCTGGCCCGCGAACGCCTCGCGCCCGCCGCCGGCTCGGGACTGGACCGGGTGTTGGCGCGGCACGAAGACCGCGTCCACCGCCGCATGGGCCGCATGCTGCGGCAATTGCGCGAGGCACTGGGTGAGGCCCTCTGACGCGCACACCGCCGAAGGCACAGTAAGCTTGCACTCATGACGGATTCCCTGACCCAGGCGCGCGCCTGTTTTCTCGACGGCCTCGCCGCGTTCGAGAGCGGCAGGCTGCCGGAGGCCGCACGCCACTTCGAGGCCGCGCTCGAACTGGCACCCGGCCGGCCTTCGGTGATGCTGAATCTAGGGATCACCCGCATGCGCCTGGGCCAGCCCAGGCAGGCCATGAACCTGCTGGAACAGGTCACGGCACTGGAGCCCGAGGACCCAGCCGCCTGGTTCCACCGGGCTGGCGCCCATGCCCAGCTGGGTCAGCTTGAGGCCTCGGTCGCGGCCTGGGACCGGCTTCTGGCACTGGACCCCCGGGCCGTCGACGCCTGGGTCCATCGCGGCAGCGCACTGCGCGAACTGGGCCGGCTGGATGCGGCCGCCGACAGTTTTCGCCGCGCCCGCGCCTTGGGTGGTGATGCCACACTGCTGGACTATTACCTGGCCGGCAGCGGCGCCACAGCCGATGGCGTTCCGCAGGCCGCCCCGCGCGACTACGTGGCCCAGCTGTTCAACGAATACGCCGATGAATTTGGTGCCCACCTGGTACAGGCCTTGCGCTACGAGGCACCCGAACGTCTGGTGACCGCCTTGCCCGCGCCGGCAGCCGGGCACTGGAAGGCGGTGCTCGACCTGGGTTGCGGCACCGGACTGGTCGGCGCCCTGCTGCGTCCGTCCGCGAAGCACCTGGTGGGACTGGATCTGGCGGACGGCATGGTGCGACGTGCGCAAGCCAGCGGCCACTACGACGCGGTGGAGCACGCCGACCTGGTGCCCTGGCTGGACGCGACCGGGCAACGTTTTGACCTGGTCATGGCGGCCGATGTTTTCATCTACGTCGGCGCGCTGGAGCCGGTGTTCGCAGGCGTGCGGCGCGTGTTGGTCCCCGGCGGTGTGCTGGCGTTCAGTGTCGAGACCCCGGACCCATCGGAAGGCGGCGGACTGGTGTTGCGCCCCAGCCTGCGTTACGCCCACGCCGAGGCCTATGTGCGCGATCTGGCCGCCCGCCACGGCCTGCGGGTGCTGTCGGCGCAACGCGGCCCCCTGCGCGAAGACCAGAAACGCCCGGTGGCCGGGCAGTACTGGGTGCTGCAAGCCCCCTCGACCTGAGCCGGCTGCGCGGCCCGCCCGCGCGGGAAGGCCGCGTCAGCGGGTCACGATCGGGAAGGTGCCCGGCGCCTTGTCGATCAGGGTGAAAAAACGCACCAGATCGATCTTGCTGCCCGTCACCTTGAGGTCATCGCTCAAGAGGGTGTCCTTGGCGCCGGCCACACCGGCGATCATCTTGACCAGGATGGGACGGGTAAGCGACAGCGTCGCGTTGGCGTCTGCGGCCTGCGCGTCGCGCTTGAAATGCAGCACCGCGTTCTCGATCCACAGCAGGTATTTTTCCTGGGTGTCGGTGAGCACCAGGTTGATCTTGAGGTCTTTGCCTACGGCGTCCGGACCGTTCAGGCCGCCGGCCATGGCCTCCAGGAAACGCTCGGTCGGCACCTGGCCCAGCATGTCCAGCATGGTGGCCTTGGAGATGCCTTTGGTCGGGGGGCCTTCGCGCAGCTCCATGGCCCCGGTGAGGTAGGCATTGCGCCAGGTGGAGGCTTCACTCATGTAACCCATCTGGTCGTAGGTTCTGGCCAGCAGTTCCTTGGCGGCCTTGTGGCTGCTATCGGCCATGACAACGTGGTTGAGCAGTTCAGCAGCCCAGCGGTAGTCGCCCTTGTCGAAGGCCGCCTGGGCGGCGCCGACCGCCTTGTCGGCACCGATGAGTTCCATGTAGCGTTTGCCCGCCTCGCTGGGCGGCAGCGGGTCGAGGTTGGCCGGGTTGCCGTCGTAGAAGCCAAGGTAGAACTGGACCACCGCCTTGACGTTGTGGCGCAGGTCGCCGTAGTAACCGCGCGAATGCAGATGCTTCGCGATCGATTCGGGCAGCGTGATCCGGTCGGCGATTTCGCGCGCATTGAGCCCTTGGTTCATCAGGCGCACGGTCTGGTCATGGGTGTATTTGTACAGGTCGCGCTGCACGGTGACGAATTCCCGGATGCGCTGCTTGCCCCACATCGGGTGGTGGTGCTGGGCAATGAAGATTTCGGTGTCACCCAGGTCGTCCAGCGTCTGCTGCAGGTACCGGGACCACAGCAACGCATCGCGCACCTTGGCACCCCGGATCGGAAGCAGGTTGTGCATGGTGCGGCTGAGGTTCTCGGCGCCGTTGTAGAGCTTCTTGTCGGGCAGCGTGAAGGTCATTTCCGCCGGACACTCGGCCCCGGGCTGGTTGTGAAAGACGAAATGGACGCCGTCGATGTCCATCGGCTGGCGCGATTTCACGATGATCCAGTTGGGCGGCAGGATGCCCAGCGAACCATAAACGACATCCTTGCCCAGCCCGGTGTCTACATTGCCCTTGGCGTTGCGCGGCAGGTTCTTGCCGAACTGGTACATCGAGCGGCGACCCATGGCCGCCCCGACCATGATGTTTTCGCTGGTCGCCTCTTCCATGAAACCGTAGGACGCCACCACCGGCACCTTGCGGGCCTGCACCTCTTCGGCCGAGATCACGCCCAGGATGCCGCCGAAATGGTCGGCATGGGCATGGGTGAGGATCACACCGGTCACCGGCTTGTTGCCCAGATGCTTGCGGGCAAACTCCAGGGCGAACGACGACGATTCCTTGGCCGTGAGGGGATCGACCAGGATCAGGCCGGTCTTGCCTTCAATGATGGTGAGGTTGGCGATGTCGAATCCGCGCAGCTGGTAGACGCCGTCGGTGACCTTGTACAGCCCCACCTGCGCGTTGAGCTGGGCATGGCGCCACAGGCTGGGGTTGACGGTGGGCGGCGCGGCGCCATCCAGGAAGGCGTAGGCGTCAAAGTCTTTCAGCACCGTGCCGTCAGCCGCCTTGATCTGGCCGGTGGGCCTGGCGATGAAGCCGCGCTTGGCCTCCTCCATATCCAGGCCGTCCGCCAGGTTGAGGCTTTTCGCCATGGCGGCGTTGGCCTGCACCACCGTGGGGCTGGCGTCGGACGCCGTGCCGCCTACGCCGGCGCTGCCGCCACCGCGGGAGCAGCCGCCCAGGCCCACCGCGAGCGCCGCTGCCAGGCCACAAAGCGCAAACACATCGCGTGCGCGGCGCAAATCACTGGAAATTGTCATGGTGTCTCCTTTTCGGGTTGTCAGGGGATCAGGCGTCGGAACGCAGCAGGTCGGCCAGCTTTTCGCCGATCATGATGCTGGGTGCATTGGTGTTGCCGCCGATCAGGGTGGGCATGACGGACGCATCGGCCACCCGCAGGCCGTCGATGCCACGCACGCGCAGTTGTGCGTCCACCACCGCCATCGGGTCGCTGTCGGGCCCCATCTTGCAGGTGCCCACGGGGTGGTACTGGGTGTCGGCGCGGTTGCGGATGTCCTGCGCCATGGCGGCCGCGTCGTCGGCGCGCACCGGGTACAGCATCGGGCCGCGGATGGGGTCGAACGGTTTCGATTCCAGGATGCGCTGCTGCATCTGGCCGCCTTTGACGAGCACCGGCAGATCGCGCTCGTCGGTCAGGAATTTCGGGTCGATCAGCGGCGCGTCGTGCGGGTCGGGGCTGGCCAGGCTGACCGTGCCCCGGCTGTGTGGGCGCAGCAGGTCGACGTGGCAGGAGATGCCGTGGCCCAGGTGCAGCTTGCGCGCGTGGTCGTCGACGATGCCCAGCACAAAAACGAGCTGCAAGTCCGGCACCGCCACGTCGGGCGCGGAGCGGAAGAAGGCCCCGCAGGTGGCGATGGAACTGGTGACCATCCCGGTGCGCTGCTTCTTCCATTCCAGCATCGCGCCGGTGAGCCGGGCCGAACCGCGCAGCGACACGCCGAAGGTGTCGGTGTGGCTGGGCACGCGCCAGGTCTGCACATAGTCGATGTGGTCCTGCAGGTTCTTGCCCACGCCGGGCAGGTCGTGCATCACCGGAACGCCCACCTTCTGCAAGTCGGCGGCCGGGCCGATGCCCGAGAGCAGCAGCAACTGCGGCGACCCGAAGGCGCCGGCCGACAGGATCACCTCGCGCCGTGCCTTCACCGTCTGCAAGGCGCCGCCCTGGTGGTAGGCCACGCCCGTGGCGCGCCGGCCTTCCAGCGTCACTTTGGCCGACACGGCGTTGGTGATCACCTGGAGGTTGGGCCGCGACAGGTTGGGCGTGAGGAAGGCCTTGGCCGCGCTGCAACGCTCGCCGTTCTTGTGCGTGACCTGGTACTGGAAGGCGCCGGCCTGCTCCGCGCCGTTGTAGTCCGGGTTCAGCGGAATGCCGTTGACAGCGGACGCTTGCAGGAACAGGTCGTTCACCGGGCTCTGGTGCGCCTGGTAGGTCACGTTCAGCGGGCCGCCCTGGCCATGGAAGCCGTCGGCGAACTGCTCGTTGTGCTCGGAGCGCTTGAACAGCGGCAGCACGTCGTCATAACTCCAGCCGGGGTTGCCGAGCGCCGCCCAATGGTCGTAGTCCCAGCGGTTGCCGCGCACGTACAGCATCGCGTTGATCGAGCTGGAGCCGCCCAGTGTCTTGCCGCGCGGCTGGTAGCCCTTGCGGCCGTTGAGGCCGGGCTGCGGGACGGTCTCGTAAGCGTAGTTGTTGATCCTGGTGGGCACCATGGCCACGACGCCGGCGGGCGCATGGATCAGCACGCTCTTGTCGGGGCCGCCGGCTTCGAGCAGACAGACCGTCACGTTCGGGTCTTCGCTCAGCCGCGCGGCCAGCACGCAGCCGGCCGAGCCGGCGCCGACGATGACGTAATCGAATGTCTGGGGGGTCATGGAGTCTCCTGAATCACCCGACCTTCTGTGAGGGCGGTTGCCGGATGATCGAACCGGACGTAGTATTTGTCCAATGCATTCGAAGCATTGACTTAATGACCTTCACTCATTTATGGAACTGCGGCAATTGCGCCATCTCATTGCTTTGGTTGAACACGGCAGCTTCAGCCGGGCTGCCGAAGCGGTCCACCTGACCCAGCCAGCGCTATCGCGCAGCATCCAGGCGCTGGAGGCCAGCGTCGGTGCCGCGGTGGTGGAACGAAACCGGGGTGCCATCGTGCCGACCGACGTAGGGCAACTGTTGTTGTCCCACGGCCGCCGACTGGATACAGCCACCCGCGACCTGGAACGCGACATCGCGCTGGCGCAAGGGCTGGAGCTGGGCGAACTGCGTATCGGGGTCGGGCCATATGGCGGCTCGGCCCTGGCCGGGGCGCCCATCGGTCAGCTCAACCGGGCGCATCCGGGCTTGCGGGTCAAGGCGATCATGGCGCCCTGGCAAGAGCTGGCCGACCGCGCCCGGGCGCGCGACGTCGATCTGATTGTGCTCGAGGTCAGCCAGGTGCAGCAGATGGAGGACTTTGCCGTCCTGCCAATGAGCGAACATCGACTGATGGTCGTTTGCCGGCCGGAGCATCCGCTCACCCGGCGGTTGGCTCCGGCGGTCGACGACGTCTTCCGGTATCCGCTGGTCGGCCCGAGCCTCACGGCCGCACAGAGGGACATGATCCGGTCGCTGCGACCGAATGCGTCGCCGGAGGAACGGGGTGGCCGAAGCGCGTTGGCGGTCGAATGTGACCTCTCCGCCATGCTCAAGGACGTGCTGCGCCACAGCGACGCGGTGTCGATGATGCCCGGCTTCATGGTCGCCCGGGAACTGGCCTCGAACCACCTGGTCTTGCTGCGCGACCTTGATCTGGGTCTGCGGGTGCGTTTTGCCTGCGCCTGGCTGAAGTCACGCACCGTTTCGCCGGTAGCCGCGCGCTTTCTGGCCCTGCAATCGGCCTACGACCAGGAAATCGCGGCATGCCCCCCGGATCGGCCTGCCCGCCCCGGCGCGACCGGACCAAGCGGGCGGCCCTGACCACCGCCTGCGTCGTGCCCCAAGGTCCCCGCGGGCGGGTTTTCAATAAGAACCGCCGATACCCAGCACAAAAAGGTCGCTTTTAGCTACTATATTTATAGTACGTGACGCTCACGCCCGTGCGCTGGGGCGCTCGGCCACGCGGTCACGCCAGGCCTGCAGCGCCGCAAAGCCTTGGTCGGCCGGTCTGAACTTCATCAGTCGGGCGAATTCGATGGCGCAGAACGCCGTGATGTCGGCCACCGTGAATCGCTCACCGGCGATCCACGGCTGCTGCTGCAGCACCTGGTCGAACCAGGCCGCGACGTCCTGCAGTTTGGCCGCCTGCGCGCGGCCGTAATCCGGAAACTGGGGCTGCTCCAGCGGCGCCAGGCCCGGGTGGGTGTGGCGAATGCAGTGGGCGATCGGGCCGAGCAGGTAGAACTCGACACGCCGGTCGGCCATTTCGATGAAGGCCCGCTCATCGCTGTCCACCCCCATCAGGTTGGGATGCGGGTAGCGACCTTCCAGCCAGGTGCAGATGGCGCGGGTCTCGGTGAGCACGCGGCCGTCGTCCAGTTCCAGCGCGGGCACCTTGGCCAGCGGACTCTTGGCTCGAAAGGCCTCGGCCCGATGTTCCTGGGCGTTGAGGTCGACTTCGACGATCTCGATGCCGGTGATGCCTTTTTCGACCAGGAACATCAATACACGGCGCGGGCTGGGCGCACGGGCGGAACTGTAGAGCTTCATCGAAATCCTTTGAGCTTATTGAGCGGCAGATGAATGCGCGAGCCCGCCGGTTGCGGCACCGGCGACCCGCGCAGCCTCCAGCAGGTCGCGGGTGCGACGCGCCTCGCGCTGCGCCGCGTCGGCAAAGTCGTCGCCGGACGAGGCATACAGGATCGCACGCGAGGAGTTGACGATGATCGGCCCGTTGGCGCGCCAGCCGGCCTTCACCGTGGCAATGGCGTCACCGCCCTGGGCGCCGACACCCGGAATCAGCAGCGGCAGCGTGGGCGCCAGCGTGCGCACGCGCTCGATCTCCGCCGGGTAGGTGGCACCCACCACCAGCCCCAGCTGGCCGTTCAGGTTCCACGGGCCCTGCGCCAGGCGGGCCACGTGTTCATACAGCAGCGGCTGGCCGTCGACGGACGCCAGCCTCTGCGCCTGCAGGTCATCACCGCCGGGGTTGGAAGTGCGGCACAACAGGAAGGCACCCTTGCCCTCGTATCTCAGGTAGGGTGCCACCGAGTCAAAGCCCATGAAGGGCGACAGCGTCACCGCGTCGGCGCCGTAGCGCTCGAACGCCTCGATGGCGTACTGCTCGGCGGTGGAGCCGATGTCGCCGCGTTTGGCGTCCAGGATGATGGGCACCTGCGGCGCGACCCGCCGCATGTGCTCCATCAGGCGCTCGAGCTGGCCTTCGGCGCGGTGGGCGGCGAAGTAGGCGATCTGCGGCTTGAAGGCGATCACCAGCTCGGCCGTGGCGTCAACGATGGCGGCGCAGAAGTCGTAGATTTTGTTGGAGTCGCCTCGCAAGCGGTCGGGAAACTTGCGTGGTTCGGGGTCCAGGCCCACGCAGAGCATGGAGGCGTTGCGCGCAGCAGCCGCGCCCAGTTGGTCGAGAAAGGTCATGACGCCATTCTAAGAACCCGGGCCGCCGTCGCCCCGGCGTGTGCGCCGCTACCATCGGCACCATGCCCACCCTCACCCGCCAGCAACTGGTTCTGCTTGTCACCCTCACCCTGGTGTGGGGCATCAACTGGCCGGTGATGAAATTGGGGGTCACCGGCTACCCGCCGCTGACCTTTCGCACGCTGTGCATGTGGCTGGGCCTGCCCCTGCTGGCGGGTGTACTCGTGGTCATGAAAGTGCCATTCACGATGGCCCGCGCCCACTGGCCGGAACTGCTGAAGCTGACCTTCTTCAACATGATCTGCTGGCACGCGCTGGCCATTGTGGCGGTCCAGTCCCTGTCCAGCGGACGGGCAGCCATTCTGGGCTACACCATGCCGATTTTTTCGGCGGTGCTGGGTGCCTGGCTCTGGGGTGACCGCCTGGCGCCACGCGGCTGGGCCGGAGTGGCCGCTGCGGCGCTGGGGGTTGCGTTGCTGCTGTGGCATGAACTGACCCAGCTGGCCGGGCGCCCGGTCGGGGTACTGATGATGCTGACGGCTGCGGCGACCTGGGCCATGGGCACCCGCATGCTGCGCCGCACCAGCCTGCCGGCGCCGACACTGGCCATTTCCTTCTGGATGACGGCGGTGACCACCGTGGTCATGACGGTTCTGGCTTTTGCGCTGGAGCGGGCCGAGTGGCGCTGGCCCGCTCCGGCGGGTTGGGGTGCGGTCTTCTATAACGCGGTGGGCGTTTTTGTCTTTGCCCAGGCCGCCTGGTTCAGCCTCGCCCGGGGCCTGCCACCGGTCGCGTCGACCCTCAGCGTGATGCTGATCCCGGTCGTTGGCGTATTCAGCGGCGCACTGGGTCTGGGTGAAATCCTGCACTGGCAGGACTGGGCGGCGGTCGGGCTGATGGTGCTGGCCATCGCCTCGGTCCTGTGGCCGGCGCGCAAAACCCGTCCCTCGTGAAGACGGCGCCGTTCACGGCCGTGACGGTGCGACCGGCCGTCCGCCAGGGGCGGGCAACGCCACCGGCGCAGGTGGCGGTTCAACCCCCACCAGGCGCCAGCTCAACCGCTGGCGCTGGAAACGCAAGACCATCAGGTCGTCGCCGGTCGCCGACACCAGCGTCGCTTTGGCCAGGGAGAAACTGATCCACTCCACCGCAACGCGTTGTGCCACAGGGCGGTCCGGGCTCAACCGGGGGCCGATCTGCCCGCTGGCCAGCGCCTCCAGACCTTCGGGCGCGATCAGCGTTCGCACCAGCGACTGGGTCATGGCACCCGCGACAACAAACTGTTTGAGCAGTTCCTTGTCCTTGGTCCTGTCGTCGGTCATCGCGCCGCCCATTTGCTGCAACACCATCCGGCCCAGACTATGGCCCAGGGCTTCTTCGTCGACCAGGCGGGCCAATGCCGCCGCGTCACGCCGGGCGCCTGCGTCACGGATGGCGCCCACGGTTTCGGCCGGCCCCCGTACCAGCCCGACGCCCAGCAACACCAGGCAGACCAGCAGCAGGGCCAGGCCATAGCGCGCCCATGGGTCGCGCAACGCCGACGATGCCGGCGGCTCGGAGGCTTCGTTGGTGCGGCTCACCCGGGCATCACCTCACGGAGAAACGCTTCCATGGCCGACGCCAGGGCAATCGGGGTTTCGTCCATCGGGTAGTGGCCGGCGTTGGCCATCACCTGCAGTCGGGCGTTGGGGTAGTGCTGCAGCCAGGTGGCCTTGCAGGTGTCGGCGCCCAGGGCCGGATCGTGCTCGCCGGCCACCACCAGCACGGGCACCGGGTGGCCCTGGATGCGCTCGGCGAACGGGGTTTTTGCCCAGGCGGTGAGGTAGGCGCCGAAGGCTTCCACGTCCGAATGGGCCAGCGACTGCGCCACCATGTGGTCCAGCCAGACGCCGGTGAGGCGGTTGCCGGTGGTCAGGTCCAGGATGGCGCGGCGGGTGCCGGCGTCCTGCGCGGCGGCGGAAAAGAAGGCCCAGCCGGCGTCGTCGAACGGCACGCCGCTGGCGGGCACCGGCGTCAGGCCCACCAGCGCCTGCACCCGCGCGGGCGCGTCGGCCAGCACCCTCTGGATGGCGGCCCCGCCCATCGAATGCCCCACCAGCGCAAAACGCTCCCAGCCCAGCTGGTCGGCCAGCGCCAGCGCGTCGTGGGCGATCTGCTCGATGGTGTAGGGCCCGCCGCTGCCTTTGCGGTGGCCGTAGCCGCGCTGGTCCATGAAGGCGTAGCTGAAGGCCTGCTGGTCCAGGTGCTGCACCAGCGGCCCCCAGCCGCGCGCGTGGCCGAACCAGCCGTGCAGGCAGATGACCCTGCGCGGGCCGGCGCCGATGACCTGGGCGTCGTGTCGCATGTTCATGGGGTGGTTCTCCTTTTTTTTGCCGAGGGCTGCGGCGAAATCATGACACGCTGCGGGCTGCCTGGCCAGCCATTCAGCCGCCGGACGCCTCGCGCAGCGTCTTGAGCGCCAGACGCAGATCGGCCCAGGCCTTGGCCTTGTCGGGCAGATTGCGCAGCAAGTAGGCGGGGTGGTAGGTGACCACCACCGGGATGCCTTCATAGCGATGCACCTGCCCCCGCAGCCGCCCGATCGGTTCGGTCGAGTCGAGCAGGAACTGCACCGCAAAACGCCCCATGGCGAGAATCAGACGCGGCTGCACCAGGGCAATCTGCCGGCGCAGGTAAGGTGCGCAGTGCGCCATTTCATCGGGCTGCGGGTTGCGGTTGCCGGGTGGGCGGCACTTGAGCACGTTGGCAATGTAGACCCCCGCCGGCGAAAGGGGCGGCGCGACGCCACCCGCCGACGGTGCGTCGGCCGGGCCGGCGGTCCGCGACAAACCCACGGCGCGCAGCATGTTGTCGAGCAGTTGCCCGGCCGGGCCGACGAACGGCTCGCCGCGCAGGTCTTCCTGTTCCCCTGGCGCTTCACCGATGACCATCCAGTCGGCCTGCCGGTCGCCGACACCGAACACGGTTTGCCTGCGTCGCTCGCACAGGCCACAGGCACGGCACGCGGCGACGGCCGTCTCCAGCTCCGGCCAGTCCAGACCATTCACCACACCAACGTCGGGCCCCATCGGGGCTGCTGGCGCCGGCGGGGCGTCCGCCGGCGCAGAAATCAGGCCTTTTCTGCCAATACCCAGCGCAACAGGGTCTTTTTCAGCTATTCTTTTAATAGTTTCCGGCGAGTTCGGTCCTGCCTCGGCAATCGTCGCCGGCGCCTCCTGCGGCGGGGACGTTTGCGCAGGCCACCAGATCCGCACGCCCATCTCGGCCAGCATGGCGCGCTGGCGATCGTCCAGTCCGACCGTCATGGCATCGACTCCCCGGCGGCGATGTGCAGGCTCATGACAACCGCATCTTCGCGGCGCCCCCCGCCGGCCGGGTAGTAATCGCGCCGGAGACCCAGGCGCCGGTAGCCCAGCGATTCGTACAAGGCCTGCGCCCGCAGGTTGCCGACCCGCACCTCCAGCCAGATCCAGCCAGCGCCTTGTTCGCGCGCCCAACGGGCCAGCGCATCATGCAACAGCCTCGCCCAGCCTTTACCCTGATAGGCGGTCGCGACTGCAAGATTGAGCAGATGCACCTCGTCGACGCCTTTCATGGCGACAAAGTAACCGGCCAATTCGTCATTCAGGATCAGGCACCGGGCTTCGTAGCCGCAAGCCAGGGCATCGACGAAATTTCCCAGAGTCCAGGGATGGCTGTAAACCGACTGTTCCATGCGCAAGACAGCGTCCAGGTTCGCCGCGTCCATGGGTTCCAGCACACCCCCGGTGACGGGCGGCGGAGCGGCCTGGACCAATGCGGTCTCGGGCCCGTTCATTTGGTGGTGGCTCCAGCAGCTTCGCGCTCGGCGGTGGTCCGGGCCACCTTGTCGCGAACATAGTGTGGCAGCGCCCGATCGGGAGGGACCGAATCGGTCGCCAGCAGCGCGGGCGCCAGTCGCAGCAGCGCACGGGCATCGGGCCGCAGTTCCAGTTCCGCCGGGGCGCAGGGCAGTCGGGCACCATACACCGCCGCCGCGTTGCCGGCCATCAGCCATTCGCCATCGCAAGGAGGAACAACATTTTCCGGGCTTGTCAATGTAAGCTTGCGCTCACATTTCCATTGTCCGCCGTCAAACGTCCACACGGCGCTGTAGACCTCGTCCATGCGGGCGTCCAGCGTCACCAGGACGCGGCGCGCGCCGGTCCGCGCCCGGGCCGCCTCGGCAAGACCCAACAAAGTGTCGACCGGCAGCAGATTCAGGCCGGCCCCGAAGGCCAGTCCCTGCGCGACGGCGCAGGCGGTGCGCAAACCGGTAAAGGAGCCCGGGCCAGCGCCAAAGGCAATGGCCTGCAGGTCCTGCAGGCGCTGGCCACTGCGCTCCAGAAGATCGAGCACCGCCGGGATCAGGATCCGCGAGGCCTCGGGCCCTCCAGCCGCCTGATGAACCCAGCCCTCGGCCGGGCAGTCCGCGCCGCCGGACAAGGCGACGGACAGGCTGTCGGTGCTGGTTTCAAGGGCAAGAATGGGCATGGCAGTAGCAACTCGGAAACCGCATTGTCGCGAAAACGGCCGTCCGCGCGGTGGCGACCGCGCAACGCGCTTGCTGCACGCGCGGCCACGCAGCGGTCAACGCCCGCTTGCGCCCCTGCGCCACCCTCCCACGCCAGCCACAATGCCCAAAGTCACCAGCCCAAGGCCCAGCAAGAGGTTCCAGTGCAGCGGCTCGTCCAGCAACCAGACCGCACCCAGTGCCGACAGGGCCGGCACCAGCGCAGTGATCATGGTGGAACGGACCGGTCCGTAGTGACGAATCATCTGGGTGAACGTCATGCCGGCGACCACCACCGACCCCACGCCCTGAAACGCGGCCTGAAAAATCCACTCCCTTGCCGGGACCTCGCCCAGCCCGCTGTTCACCAACCCGGTTGCCACGGCGACCAGGTAGGCCGGCACATAGGCCAGAAAGGCAAATACGGTGATTGCGACGGTCGCACGGACGGGATCCAGCGCAAACTTCCGCGCCAGAACGCTGTAGGTCGCCCAGCAGCAAGCGGCGGTCATGAACAGCAGATCGCCGCGCCAGACCTGCCCGCCGTCAAACGCCTGCAGCAGACTGACCCCACCCACCATCAGATCCCCAAAGACAATCAGGGCCAGCCCGGTCAGGCGGGCCGGACTCAGGTGTTCGCGCAACACCACTGCGGCCAGCAAGGCCGTCCACAATGGCAGGCTTCCGGGCATCAGCACGGCCGCATGGGTCGCGGGAGCATAGAAGAACCCCGCGTAAGCAAGCAAGGCATACAGCAAGCCGCCAAAGAAGCCGACCAGCACCGTGGTACGGGCCGGCAACGGCGACAGGCCGCCGAACGACGCGGTGGCCGGTTTGCGCCGGGCCAGCCACCACCCCAGAGGCAGCAGGACCAGTGAGGCGCCGACGATCCGCGCCAGCGCCATATCAAGGGCGGTCAGGCCGTGTTGGGCGGACTGGCGCGCGATGACGATGAATGACGACCAGATCAGGACCGTGACCACCGCGGCCACCGGTCCGACCACGCGGGCAGGCACATGCATGCGGCCATTATCCCGGGGTGCTAATGGCGGGCCGGTCACCTGCACGACCCGGGTGGGCGACAATGGGCCATGCGTCACCCTGTTCGATCTCGCCGCCGTCCCGGAATGCTGCTCCCTTGGGTCGGCAGTCTGATGGTGCTGGCTGCAACAGGCGCCGCAGCAGCGTTGCCGCCGGAGTTGCAGCAGTCGTTGGCCCGCGCGGGGGTTCCGCCTGGCGCGGTGAGTGTGCTGGTTCGCGAATTGCCCACCGCAGCGGGCGCGAGCCCGCGTGGCCGCGACCGGATTCGACACCGTGCGGAGGTGGCCATGAACCCGGCGTCACTGATGAAGCTGGTCACCACCTACGCCGCGTTGGACATGCTGGGGCCGGATTTCACCTGGTCCAACCGGGTCTGGGTCGACGGACCTGTCGTAGACGGCGTGTTGCGGGGAAACCTGATCCTGCAAGGCAGTGGCGACCCCAAACTGGTGCTGGAGCGGCTCGACGCCCTGCTACGGCAAATCCAGGTTGCAGGAATTCTGGCAATACAAGGCGACATCGTGTTGGACGCGAGCGTCTTCGCGTTGCCACCACACAACCCGGCGCGGTTCGATGATGAACCACTGCGCCCCTACAACACGGCGCCCGACGGGCTGCTGGTGAATTTCAAGTCCTTGATTTTTCGCTTTACGCCGACACCGGACGGCGCATTGGCCACCGTGGCACACGAACCGCCAATTGCCGGCGTTACGATTCCAGCAAACGTCCGGCTGGCGTCGGGACCTTGTGGGGACTGGCGCGGCCAGCTGCAGGCCGACTTCTCGGATCCGCGCGAGGTACGCTTCGGCGGCAGCTATCCGGCAACGTGCGGCGAGCGCAGCTGGCCCGTGGCCTGGGTCGAACCCCAGACCTACGCGTCCCGGGTGGTCCACGCCATGTGGAGCGCCATCGGCGGCCAGTTGTACGGACGGGTCCGCGAGGGGGCAACTCCTCCCTCGGCGCGTTTGCTGCTGAGCCAGCCGTCACTGCCCCTGTCGGAGATCGTGGCCGACGTGAACAAGTTTTCCAACAACGTCATGGCGCAGCAGGTGTTCCTGACCTTGTCGGCCCAGACCGGCGGGCGCGGCAGTTTCGATGGCTCGCGCCAGCGGCTGCGCGACTGGTGGCGCCAGCGGTTTGCCCCGGACGGCGAACCTCACATCGAAAACGGCTCTGGCCTGTCGCGGCTGGAACGCTCCAGCGCCGCGTCTTTGGGTGCGTTGCTGGAACGAGCCGCGGCTGGCCCCCACGGCGCGGTCTTCGAGGCTTCGTTGCCGCTCGCCGGCGTCGATGGCACCATGGCCCGTTTGCGCGACCGACAGCCCGAAGCCCTCGCCATCGGCAACGCCCGAATCAAGACCGGCAGTTTGCGCGATGTTGCTGCCGTTGCCGGGTTCGCCACCGGCCAGAGCGGCACCCGCTACAGCGTGGTGGCGATCATCAATCACCCGCAGGCGGCAGCCGCGCGCCCGACACTCGACCGATTGCTCGACTGGGTCATCCGCGACCGCTGAGCCCACCTGCCCGCCGGGCGTACGGGATCGTTCCTCGGTGTTTACCCCGTTGAAGACGGGCCGCAGTCTCACTAGGATAAGCATGGAAAAGTGAACGATCGTTCGAAAACAATCCCTTTTTGGTGGAAAGGCTTCTCATGAAATTCCTGAAGTACTCATTAGCCGCGCTGAGCACGGCGGTTTTCCTGGCCGCCTGCGGCGGCGGCGGTGCAGACACCACGCCGGCCGTCAAGGTCGGCAACGTCAAAGTCATGGGCGACAGCCTGCAGGACATTGGCACGTTTGGCGGCGTCAAAGCCACCGTACAAGGGGCGGATTCGCTGTTGTACGTAGAACGTGTGGCCCAGACCTACGGCATCAGTGGTCAATGCAATTTCTATGTCTTCACCGGAACGACGTTCGCCGCCAACTCCAAGGCGGGTTGCGTGAACTACGCCATCGGTGGTGGCGTCATCAACGGCAAAAGCTCCAACCTTACTGCCGCCGACCCGCGCACCATCTCCGTCCAGCTGCAGACCGCGGTCGCGGCTGGCAATCATTCGGCCTCCGATCTGTTGATCATCGATGGCGGTGGAAACGACGCGGCGGCGCTCGTCACGGCCTATCTGGGCGCAGCGTCGGGTGCCGCTGGTGTTGCCAACTATGCAGCCTTGCTCTCAAGCGTGCTGGATGGCGCCACGGTCAACAGCAATCTGGCGTCTGGCCCGGCGGGCTTCGTCAATGCCGGCGGACTCTACATGACGGCCCTGGCCGACACCTTCCATACCCAGATCAAGTCGCTGGCGCTGGACAAGGGGGCGACCCGTGTGGCGGTGATCAACGTACCGGGGATCACCAAAACCCCCCGTTTCCAGGCGGTTCTCAACGGCATTGCGGCCGCAAACGGTGGCGGCACCGCAGGCGCGGCGGCACGTGCCCAGGCGGAGGCGGTGTTCGATGGCTGGGTGAAGGCGTTCAACGCTCGCCTGGCGTCCAAGTTCGCGGGCAACAGCAACGTGACCGTGGTTGACCTGTACACGGAGTTCAACAACCAGGTGGCCAATCCTGCCCAGTTCGGGCTGACCAATGTGAAAGATACGGCCTGTCCGGCGGTCGGCACCGGCGGCGACGGTCTTCCGACCTACTCGTTCCCGACCTGCACCGCAACCGCCCTGTCCGCCGCCACGCCGCCGGCCGGCGCTACGGGAGGTGCCAACTGGTGGAAGACCTATGCCTTCTCTGATGGCTTCCATCCCTCGCCCTACGGTCACCAGTTGGTGGCGCAGCTGATTTCCCGCTCGCTGGCCCAGGCGGGCTGGCTCTGAAGCCGATACGGAGAAACGAAACCATGAAAACTCTACAGAAACTGACCCTGTTGGCACTGGCCACGCTGGGCGCCGCAGCGGTGCATGCGCAGTCCGCAGGAACCCTGATGGGCCGTATCGGCGCCACCAACATTTCGCCCTCGGTGACCAGCGGCGACCTGAGCGCGCCTGCTTTCGCCGGCACCAAAGGCGACGTCGGTTCGGCCAGCCAGATCAGCGGCGGCGTCACGTACATGATGACCGACAACATCGCGGTAGACCTGCCGCTGGCATTGCCGTTCAAGCACAACATTGTCGGCGCGGGTGCGATCGGCGGAGTCGGCAAGCTGGCAGAAACCAAGGCCCTTCCGGTGACGTTGCTGGTGCAGTACCGTTTCGGTGACGCCAAGGCGGACATTCGCCCCTACCTGGGCGCCGGGCCCACCTACGCGCGATTCTTCAAGACCCGCACCACCGCTGCCCTGTCGGCGCTGACCGGCGGTACGCCCGCCACGCCCACAACGATGAGCATCGAATCCAAGCTGGTGCCCACCATCCAGGCCGGCGTCTCCTTTGCGCTGAAGGACGGCTGGTTCATTGACGCCATGGTCGCCAAGACCTTCCTGGAAACCCGCTCAACCTTGTCGACCGGTCAGACGCTGGACATGAAGCTGAACCCGACCTCGTTCAGCATCGGCGTCGGACGCCGGTTCTGACACCCACCAGGCAGTGCCTGAAAAAAAGAAGCCGCCCCACGGGGCGGCTTTTTTCATGGATTGTTCCGGGAGCGGACGAACTCACCAGCGGTCGCGCAGCTTGTCGTAGGCATAGTTGCCAAACTGGGCATTGGCGGAAGGTGTCAGGTAGACGCCGTCGGCAAACAGGGCTTTGGTGTAGTCGATGCCGGCGGCGATCGTGCTGACATTGCAACTCGTCGCCTCGGCCGTGGTGCAGGCCTTGTCGGTCACATTGGTCATGGAATAGGTCGTCGGATTGGCCTTGACCAGATTGAAAAACAGCCCGGCGTCGACGAACAAGACGTTGGCGCCAAGGTCCACCACGGCCACCAGCAAAGCTTCGTTGAAACGGTTGCACAGATCGGTGATCCCGCTGGCCTGCCCCAGCCCGACGGCCCATGGTGATATGCCCAGGTTGTACACCCCGGCCACCACAACGTACTTCGCTCCCGCTGTCACCAGGCGACGAACCTGCGCGCCCAAGGCGGCCCCGGCCGCGCGGACGTTCGTTGTCGTTTGCGCCGAGATTCCCAGCGCGGTGACCTCCGCCACCACATCGGTGATGCCCCCATCCACCAGCACCACGTCATTGGCACCGAGCGTGTTGCCCGCCAGAAGGCTGTCGATCTGGCTCTGAATGCTGGGCGCCCCGCCACTGACTCGGGCACCACCGCGGGCATACGACAGTCCGCCACTGGCGCTCGGCTTGAGCGCCACGCCATACCGTGTCGCCAGTTGATCGGACCAGATGTTGACGCTGGCATCGTTGACCGTATAGCGCACGCCGCCCTGCCCAAGGTCGCCGAACCCGTCGCCCACGGCCAGGAACCGGGCGGGCCTCAATGCCGATTCGATGGTGCTGGAGCCACAGCCCGCCAGCGCGGCGGCTGCGGCGCCGCTGGCAGACAGGAAGGCGCGGCGGGACCAGTTTGCAGTCATGAAGGGTTCTCCAGAGTAGTCGGTAGTGTATCGGTGAAGCCCGCCGGGCTCAGGCTGCGGCGGCGGCACGGCGCAGACGGTCGCGGACACCGTCCCAAGGTTCATCGGCGGGCGGGGTTTCCACCCAGATCAGGCGCACTCCCCGTTGATCGAATTCACGCAAGGTCGCAAACAATTGCTGGGCGGCCGCAGCGGCGTCCGACGGCATGCGGCGCCAGACGATGTGCTCCGACCGGCTGCGCAGCACCGTGCGGGCATACACCGCCAGATGCCGCGCATCGGCGCCGAGCAGATCCAGCGCGGTCTGCAGCGCCTTGGCGTCCATCAGGCGCAGCGATGCAGACGGGGCGTAGTGGGCTTCCAGTGTGCCCGACGCGCGCGGCTGGGTGGGCGCGACCGACTCGGCCGGCACCAGGGCAACAGAGGCTGCCGCTTCAATTTCAGCCGGCAAGACATGGCCGGGGCGCAGCAGCACCGGCGCGCCCCGCGTGCAGTCGACAATGGTCGATTCAATCCCCACCGGGCAGGCGCCTCCGTCCAGAATGCGCAAGCTCGCGCCGAGCTCGGCCACCACATGGTCGGCGCAGGTCGGGCTGACCCGCCCGAAACGGTTGGCACTGGGCGCTGCCAGCCCCCAGACGCCCAGCGGCGCACAGGCGGCCAGCACCGCCTGGGCCACCGGGTGCGACGGGCAACGCAGACCAATCGATTCGTGACCACCGGCCGCCGCGTCGCCAACCCCGGGCCGCCGCGGCAGGATGAGCGTCAGGGGCCCGGGCCAGAAACGCGCCATGAGCTGCCGAGCGAACGGAGCGATGTCGACCGCAAAGTGCTCCGCCTGCTCCGGCCCGAGCACATGCACAATCAGTGGATGATCGGCGGGCCGGCCCTTGGCCGCAAAGATGGCCGCCACCGCAACGTCATCGTGCGCGTTGGCGGCCAGTCCGTAGACGGTTTCCGTGGGCAGGCCGACCAGCTCGCCGGCCGCCAGGGCACGAGCCGCTTCGCGCACCTCGCGGGGGTCGTTTCCATCAAGGATCATCGGACGCCAGCAGTCATCAGAACGGCGCAATGCCCAGCAAAGCGGCGGCGCGTGCCGCTGTCGCGCGCACGGCCGCGATATCGGCGCCGGTCATGGTCAGGTGGCCCATCTTGCGCCCGCGGCGGGCGTCGAGCTTTCCGTACAAGTGCAGATGGGTTCCCGGGAGGGCCAGGAGCTCTGCCCAGGGCGGAGTCACTGCGCCGCCGGCAGCGTCGAACCACAGCTCACCGAGGAGGTTGAGCAGGATGGCCGGGCTGTGCTGACGCGGCGGCGTGAGCGGCAAGCCGGCCAGGGTGCGCACCTGCAGATCAAACTGCGACTGGTCGCAGGCTTCCATGGTGTAGTGCCCACTGTTGTGGGGTCGTGGTGCCATTTCGTTGACCACCAGACTGCCGTCCGCCAGGACAAAGAACTCGACACACAATACCCCGACATAGTCCAGACCATTCGCTATTGAAATCGCAGCATCTATCGACCTTTTTGCAATGGGTAACGGCAGATTTCCTTCGAAAACCTCGGTCAGGGCCAGAATGCCGTCCCGGTGCACGTTCCGCTGCACCGGAAAATGCACGACCGCACCGTCCGCGCCGCGCGCAACGATGACCGAGCATTCGGCGGCCAGGGGCAGCATTTTTTCCAGCACACAGGGAACGTTCTTGAGGCCGTCCCAGGCAGCGGCCAGGTCAGCGCGGTTTTGTATCCGGATCTGGCCCTTGCCGTCATAGCCGAGGCGGGCGGTTTTCAGGATGCCCGGGAACAGGTCGGCCCCCACGCGGCTCACCTCGGGTACTGCTCCCGGCCCCTCGATGAGGGCAGCGAGTTGCTCCGGCGTCTCGATCACCACGTACGGCGCCACGGGCACACCGCAGGCGCAGAAATGGGCCTTCTCGGCCGCACGGTCCTGCGCGACGGCAACCGCGTCGGCTCCGGGGGCGACCGGACGATGGGCGCCCAAGGTGACCAGCGCCGGCGCCGGCACGTTCTCAAATTCGGTGGTAATAGCCGCTGAACGCTGCATCAGCTGCGCCAGGCCTTGCTCGTCCAGATAAGGCGTCTGGATATGGTGGTGACTGACCAGCCCGGCGGGGCTGGCAGGATCGGGATCAAGCACGACGGTAAAGTAGCCCATGCGCTGCGCCGCGTGCACGAACATGCGCCCCAGCTGGCCTCCGCCCATCACGCCCAGGGTCGCCGGCTGGCCGTTGACCAGTGTGCCCGGAAGGATCGGTTTGTTCATGTCGCCGCCGGTTCAGTGCCCGCCCATCGGCGGCAGGGTCATCGCCCGCGCGGCGGCGGTCTGCTCGGCGCGGAAGGCTTCGAGCCGGACGCGCAGCGCGGCATCTTCATTGGCCAGCAATGCCACAGCAAACAGCGCCGCATTGGCTGCGCCGGCAACACCGATGGCGAACGTGGCCACCGGGACGCCCTTGGGCATCTGCACGATGCTGTGCAACGAATCCACGCCCGACAAGGCCCTGGACTGCACCGGCACACCCAACACCGGAACGATGGTCTTGGCAGCGATCATGCCCGGAAGATGGGCTGCCCCACCCGCGCCGGCGATGATCGCTTTGAACCCCCGCCCCTGCGCCGACTCGGCATAGGCGAACATGTCGTCGGGCATACGGTGGGCGGAGACGACCCGCGCTTCGTGGGGAACGCCAAACTGTTGGAGAATCTGGACTGCGTGTTGCATGGTGTCCCAGTCGGAACTGGAGCCCATGACCACGCCGATGAGCGCTTGGGACATTGGGTGCTTTTCGCGAGCAAAGCACAATTTTAAGGTTTCACCCTCCATGATCGACGTCACCCTGCAGAACTTTGAAACCGAGGTCATCGCCGCCTCCATGACTGTGCCCGTGCTGGTGGATTTCTGGGCTCCGTGGTGCGGGCCGTGCAAATCGCTCGGGCCGGTGCTGGAACGACTGGAGGTCGCCTACGAGGGGCGATTCAAACTGGTCAAGATCAATTCCGACGATGAGCAGCAACTGGCCGGCGCCTTCGGCATCCGCAGCATCCCGACCTGTGTGCTGCTGATCGGAGGGCAACCGGTCGACGGCTTCATGGGGGCGGTCCCCGAAGGGCAGATCCGCCAGTTCCTGGACAAACACCTCCCGGCCGAACATGAACTGGCGGCCCAGGCCGAAGCCGAGCAGGCCCAGGCCATTCTGGAATCCGGCGACACCCAGGCCGCGCGCGAGCGTCTGGCCGAGGCGCTCGCCGCAGACCCCGCCAATGACGACATCCGCTACGACTATGTCAAGCTGCTGATCGGAACCGGTCAACTGGCCGAGGCTGCCGGTGTCCTGGCACCGGCGCTGTCTCGCATTCCGGTGGGGCTGCGCTTCGAAGCACTTTCCCAATGGTTGATGGCGTTGGAGTTCGAAGCCACCGATCCCCGAGGCACCTGGCCGATCGAGCGTTTCGACCAGTTGATTGCCGAGAACCGGCGTGACTTCGAAACCCGCTTTGCCAAGAGCCGGCTGCTGATGGCGCGCGGCGACTGGCCCGCGGCGATGGATGAACTGCTGGAAATCATCCTGCGGGACAAAAAATGGGCCGATGAGGCGCCCCGCAAGACAGTGGTTGCCATCCTCGAACTGCTCACCCCGCCGAAACCCAAGGGAAAGACGGCTGAAACGGGTGCAAAAACCTCCGGCGGGATCGAGCTGATGGGCAAAGGCGCCGTCGAAGAAGACCCCCAGGCCACCCTGGTGGCGGCCTACCGGCGCAAACTCAGCATGGCCCTGAACTGAGTCCGGACTTCGGCACGGACCACAAAACGTCTATGCCGGTCGTTATTGCACGAAATCGGCCGATATCCAGCGTGAAAAGGTCGACTGTCGCTATATATTAAATAGCAAACGAAGCATCGATCCCCGGACTGCCGATCAGGCTGTCAGCCGGGTCAGCGCTTCCTGGTATTTCGCGGCGGTCTTCTCGATCACTTCACGCGGCAGGTGTGGCGCGGGCGGGGTTTTGTCCCAGAGTTTGTCGCCTACACGCGCTTGCTCCAGCCAGTCGCGCAGGAATTGCTTGTCGAAGCTCGGCGGGTTGGCGCCCTCGGCGTAACTTTCTGCCGGCCAGTAGCGCGACGAATCGGGCGTGAGTACCTCGTCCATCAGCGTCAGCGTACCGTCCACATCCAGTCCGAATTCGAACTTCGTGTCCGCGATGATGATGCCCTTCTTCCGTGCAATTTCGGCTGCAGCCTTGTAAATGGCGATGCTGATGTCACGAATGCGGGTGGCGAGATCCAGACCAATCATCTCCACCGTGCGCTCGAAACTGATGTTTTCGTCATGTTCTCCCATTGCCGCCTTGGCGGCCGGGGTGTAGATCGGCTCGGGCAGCTGGCTCGCGTTCCTGAGGCCCGGTGGCAGTGCCACGCCACAGACGGCCTGACCCTGCTGATACTCCTTCCAGCCGCTGCCAGCCAGATAGCCGCGCACCACGGCCTCCACCGGGATGGGCTTGAGCCGCTTGACCAACATCGACCGATCGGTCACCTGGGCCACCTCCGCGGGCGCGACCACACTTTCGGGCGCCTCGCCGGTCAGGTGGATCGGGCACAGGTTCAGTCCCTTGGGGCCCAACTGGTCGAACCACCACAACGCCATCCGGGTCAGCAACGCACCCTTCCCCGGTATGGGCTGGCCCATGATCACGTCAAAAGCGCTGATGCGATCGGAGGCCACCATCAGGATGCGGTCGTCGCCCACGGCGTAGTTGTCGCGCACCTTGCCGCGCGCCAGTAGCGGCAAGGAAGTCAAGGCCGAGGTGTGGAGGACGTTGGGCATGGGCGGTCGCTTTGTCGGAAGATCGGGCGTCGGAAAAGGAAAAAGCCCGCCGAACCGTCAGCGGGCTTCGGGCCACGCGGCCGATTATCGCCGCTCGGGCTGGCCCGCCATCAGTGCACGACCTGGGCCAGTTCTCCGGCGGTGTAGCGGGCGGCCATTACCTGCAGCGTGTTGCCCTTGACCTTGCCGCCCTGACCTTCGCATCCGAACTCCAGATAGCGCTGCTTGCACACGGCCTTGGCCGCTTCGCGGGCGGGCTTGAGCCACTCGCGGGCATCGAACTTGTCGGGATTCTCGGCCAGAAACTTGCGCACCGCGCCGGTCATCGCCAGACGGATGTCGGTGTCAATGTTGATTTTTCGCACGCCATACTTGATGGCTTCCTGGATTTCGGCGATGGGCACGCCGTAGGTCTGCTTCATCTTGCCACCGTACTGGTTGATGATGGTCAGCAAATCCTGCGGCACGCTGGAAGATCCGTGCATGACCAGATGGGTGTTGGGAATACGGGCGTTGATTTCCTTGACCCGGGAAATCGCCAGAACGTCACCAGTGGGCGGGCGGGTGAACTTGTAGGCGCCGTGGCTGGTGCCGATGGCAATGGCCAGCGCGTCGAGCTGGGTGGCCTTGACGAACTGCGCGGCCTCTTCGGGATCGGTCAGCATCTGGCTGTGATCAAGTTTGCCGACGGCACCGATGCCGTCTTCCTCGCCGGCCTCACCGGTTTCCAGGCTGCCCAGGCAACCGAGTTCGCCTTCCACCGTCACCCCCACGGCGTGGGCCATGGCAACCACCTTGCGCGTCACGTCAACGTTGTAGGCGAAGTCCGCCGGGGTCTTGCCGTCTTCCCTCAGTGAGCCGTCCATCATGACCGAGCCGAATCCCAGGTCGATCGCACCTTGGCACACCGCAGGGCTGGTGCCGTGG
>ERZ761607.475-NODE-475-length-71010-cov-17.505067_pt1 | contig 71010 bp, 65 predicted proteins | sample MGYA00511164_ERZ761607 | MGnify/ENA primary metagenome ERZ761607 (study PRJEB28899, sample SAMN02445080) | bioreactor sludge metagenome | biome: EBPR sludge | place: Australia: Brisbane, Thorneside Wastewater Treatment Plant | collected 2011-06-22 ...
GCCTGCTTCAAATCTTTATTGTTGTTGAAGTAGTAAGAACTGGATTGATAGAAAAGGCTTGCGCGGTCTTCTTTCTTTACGTTGATCCGATCATTGATTTCAGCCATCACCTTTTCATCCACATTCATTTTGATGGTGATCTTAACCTGGGTGTTCTCCCATAGTAGAAACAATCCGGCTTCGTCTTTCGAAAGATCATTTACTTCGATGGTGAAGGTTTCATAATAGCGTGCCGATTTCTCTGGCTTGGCTGCAAAACGCACGAGGTCTTGCTCTTGTGTATAATCAGAAGTGCCGTGCATTTCAGCAGCTTTGTTGATTACGATTGTCCACTCATTTTGATTGGGAATGGTGAAGAGAGAATACGTGCCAGCAGGAATGTCGTTGCCGTTTAATTTTACAGCTTCTGAAAATCGAATGGTGGTGGCATCATGCGCACCCGTGCGCCACATCTGACCGTAAGGTTCAAGCCCTCCGAAGATTACCCTGCCGCGAGCATTTGGGCGGGAATATTTTACCTCTACTTCTCCAAAGCCAATCTGCTGCTTAAATTCAGCATCCGGACTGGCTGGTGGGATGTTAAGTTGTGCCTGGGCTAACCCCACGAAGCTTAATAATAAGACTACTACTGTTATTCGTTTCATATTGATTATAATTTTATTTAAACGCGATAGTTGGAATTCAGAATCATATACTAAGGGAGGCTAACTTTATTGACTTTTCTTTTGAATCGGTCCAGGCGAATATGAGTTTGTCACCCGACTTGGTCATTTGCGGAAAGCCGCTGGAGCGTGACTCAGACGATGCGGCTATGATAACCGATTGTTCCTTTACTCCGTCACTTCGAACTTTAACCGCCTTGATTTCTGTTCCCTCCATCCAGCTAACTACAGCAGTTTGCTCGTCTAGCAACACAATATCAACGCGGCCTATCGGACTACCCTCATCCACACGAATTGCTTTTCCAAAAGTCTCCCCACCATCATGAGAGAAGATCACATTCACCTTAGCGGTATCAGAAGCCATGGTAAACCAAGCGGTAGTAAGCGTATTTCCGATGGCCGAAACCCTCGGCCCATTTACCGGGCAGCCAGCGATTTTCCAGTGGTCACTGTTGATGCTCTTCGGTGGAGTCCACTCGCCATTCACTAAACGTACTATCGACATATCGCGAATCTCTTCATCCGAACGGTCGCGATAAATCACCACAGGCCCGCTAGATGTGATGGCAGCGCTTGTCTGGCAGCAATCGCACGTTCTTCTATCGAGCTCCCACTCATGAAGTTTATTTCCATTTGCATCAAGCACAGCCGCCCGAAGGCTCATCTCACCATGGTGATCATGATCCATATTTTCCATTCCCGCCATCACCGTGTTGCGACCGTCAAGCCACGTAACAAAAAACTTGTCGTCATACGGCACCAGCGAAACAAAGCCATGCTCTGCCTGCTTACCATCATCGTGCAGAATTTTAGGATTTGCCCAAGTGGTGTTTATTGACTCGGAAGTCGTGAACTTTACATCGTAGGTAAATTTTCCGTCAGCGCTTCTATCCAGAAAATGAGCGATGAACCCGCTTTCATTTCTCGCCATCATGGGATAGTCTGCCCAATTCACAAACCATGAGTTGCCTGAAGCAATGGTTACCGGTGTTGTCCATTTACCCCTGTCAAGGCTGGCAAGCTTGAATGTCGATTGCTTTTCTTTTTTCTCAATCCATGAAAGATAGACGATGCTGTCCTGATAGGTGAACAGGAAAGGTTCACCACTTTCTGCCTGAGTTGGAGATTCAAGTAGACTTATTGTCGCTTGTTGTTTGACTTCTTTAGTCTTTGTTGAACAAGACGTCAATAATACTATCGACAAAGCAAAAAAAGATATGCTATTCTTCATGGTTTATTATTTTAGTAATGAGTTCAATGTTTACTGGTTCGTTCCACATGCGGCTGCCTGTTTCTGAGAATTTCAACCTACCTTCAGCATCAAAAATGAATGTTGTGGGCAAGGCCGGGATTTTTAATTCTTCCATGTTGTTCAATTGCACATACAGAAAACTGTAATCGTGCTTTTTTGAAAAGCGTTCGATTTGCTCGGGATCTTCGTTGGAGGTGAGCAAAAACACTACGTTCTTGCCAGTCATTAATGCTTGCGCTTTATCAATAGACGGCATTTCCTGAATGCAGGGACCGCACCAGGTTGCCCAGAAGTTTATAAAGACCACCTTACCCTCAAATTCATCCGTGTCAATACTCTGCCCGGTGAGAGTTGAAAGCTTTACATCTTCAAGGCTAATGATGCCAGTATTCTCCTTCTTCGAACTGCAATTCGAAAAGAAAAATGCAAATACCATTAAAGCGATAGAGCCGCACGGCATTCGCGTTATGTTTTTATTTTTAATCATAGTATAGGAATTGAGGTTCGCTGAAAACTACAGAAGACAAAATTCTGTTGTGTGTTGAAAGGTGTGATGTGCGTCTCTTCCAAGCACTTTATCCGCCTGAAATCTTTTTCAAATAATGCAGACATAGAGGATTCGGTGTATTGTTTGACCTCCAAGCCACTGCATTTGTTAGGGCCATTATCGGAAAAGGTGCCGAGCACTAAGTGCCCTCTAGGCTTGATTGCCTGCTTCACAATGGCGAGGTATTTTATGACTTGGATTTCCGTTGTCAGAAAGTGGAAGGCTGCCCGATCATGCCAGAAATCGTATTTACGTTCAGGCTCAAAGTCCACAATGTCTTTCTCTATCCAGGTAATTGCTGCTGCCTTTTCTCCCAACCTCGCTTTCGCGCTTTCAATTGACTTGGCGGAAATATCAAGCACCGTAATATCCGAATAGCCTAACTCCAGCAACGCATCTACTAAATGACTATCGCCACCACCAACATCAATGATGCTGGAAGTCTTCGGCAGCTTGAACAGATTAATGAAGTCAACCGATGTATGCGGATAAGGTTGAAACCAACTGAGGTCAGATCCAGCCTTGGTTTCGTAAATTTTTTCCCAGTGGGTTTTATGATTATGCATGGAACGTTTATTTCGTATTGATGATAAGTACTGGCCTTTCATACTCGGCTGCGACCTTCTCTGCCAGTCCGGATGAAAAAGCGCGGATTAAGGAGTTGCCCCCATGAGTAGTTAATACAACCAAATCAGCATCCAAGTCCACTGACACTTTTTTTATCCCGGCCTCCTCGTTGCAAACGGAAAATTCGATGTGGGTTTTTAATCCTTTGGTGAGTTGTTCTATTTTCCCCAGCGATACATTGGTTTCTTCGGATGTCAATGGCTTGCTAACATAGAGGAAATGGATAACGGCATTCCAGGGGTATGTTACCTCATCCAGGAACGCAAGCGCCTCCTGCTCCCTTTCTTCCAAGGTGGAAACAAATACTACTCTCTGTATTTTGAAATCGGCAATGGCAGACTTTATGATTAACACCGGCCGATCGGCCTGACGAATCATCTGAAGGGCGCGAGAGCCTAAAAATATCCTCCTGATTCCGTTGACGCCATGCGATCCCATTACTATCAAATCGATAGAGAATGCAGCTGCATGCTTTTCAACCTGTTTCCAATCTTCGTCCAGTACCAAAGTCGGCTTGGCAGAAATGCCTTGGTGCTCAGCCGCTTTTACGAGCTGATCGAGCCTGGCTCTTGCCGGGCCGCTACAGTCATGGTGCTGGTGCTCTTCATGAGAACCACCTCCATGCATGGCCATATGTCCTCCTGTTGGTGCAGGGGCATGCAAGTGAAGAAAATAAACCTCTGAATTGGTTTTTACAGCGATGGCAATGGCAACGTCCGCAGCGGCTTGAGCGCAATCAGAAAAATCGGTAGGAACAAGTATTCTCTTCATTCGATTTAAAATTTACTTTGTTGGATCACCATAATATTGTGAGTCCAGCGCCATATTTATAGTCCGAATCGTAAGACGCGTGAATATAAAATCGTTTGGCAATGTTATAGTCAAAATCAATGTTGTACTCCCAATCTGAGTTGCCCACCAGGCTTAATCTTAATCGCCTTGTAATAGGCATATCGTTCCGCGAAAGCTGAAACCGAACATTCCCCCGGTGGTCAACGCGTAACTCAGATTGCACAAACATGGGTAACAAGTAGCGCACACCCAACACGCCAACCCTGCGGTCAGTCTGCTTCCCATTTTCTACAAGTTGAAATGTGTTACGAATGTCGGCACCCGCGTATACCGAAAGAAACTGGCGCTTGTCCAAGAATCGTTGGTAGTCGGGTTGAAACTCGTATTGATTCTTGTAGCTCACCCGATAAGTAGTGCCGAGAATTCCACGATTTCCTACAATGTTGGCAAATCCAAACACAGCATCAGATGCAATTTTTGTTTGACCCCAGAAGTAGAGCATCCGGTCTTCCTTAAAGACTTTCTGCTGATCTTGTGGTGTGAGTTGCGTGTTCGGAGGGGAGTTTTCATAGCTTACCACGCGGGCCATTCCTGCCATCATGTGATAGAGAATGTGACAATGGAAGAACCAGTCTTTTTCTTCGTTGGCATAAAACTCAATCGTAACGGTTTCCATCGGAGCGATGTCGAAGGTGTGTTTCATGGGCGAGTATTCACCTTGTGCATTTAGGAAACGGAAGAAATGACCGTGTAAATGCAGCGGATGGCGCATCATGGTATTGTTCACCAAAATCATTCGCACATTTTCTCCTTTGCGTATTACTATTTTATCAGATTGCGAGAGTGTTTTGTTGTCGAACGACCACACATAGCGAATCATGTTACCGGTAAGGCTGAGTTTGATTTCGCGTATGGGCAATTGATCGTTCAAGACTGTTGGCGTTGGAGAGCGGAGCATGTCGTAGGTTAAGGTGACTTCGCTTTGATCGCCCATGTCCATTTTCGACATATCCATGTTGCTCATCGCGGTGTCTTGCATGTTCATGGTATCCCCGCCTGACGGACGGGCAGGCATGTTCATTTCTTTCATAGATGTGGTATCCTTTTCCATGTTCATCATGGAAGTATCCATGGGCATGTCTTTCATAGAAGAGTCATTCTTCATATCACCCATATCATGGCCTTTGTGTTCGCCCTCCATTTTCATTCCTTTCATATTGCTCATGTCCATGCCGGTCATGTTGCCCATATTGTTCATTTCGCGCATCATGGCAAAGTAGTCGAGTTTGGGCAGCGTGGGTGCGTTCATCTTCATGCCGTTTCCAAAATAAAGCGATGCATAGCCTGAAATATCCTGTGCGGTAGCCCGGAATTCGTACGCCATGCCGTCATCTGGGATTTTAATTTCTACATCGTAAGTCTCGGCAATGGCCACTAATATCTTATCCACCTCAACCGGCTGCACGGCAATGCCATCGGCAGCCACCACTTTCATTTTGCCACCGGCATATTGCACCCATTGGTATGACGATGCACTACCGTTAATGATACGAAGGCGCAGCGAATCGCCCGGTTTCACATCGCCAAAAACATCATCTGATTTTCCATTGATGAAGAAGCGGTTGTAATAGACATCCGAAACGTCCATGGCGGGCATGCGCATCCACTCGGTTTTGGCACGATCTTTCAAATATCTTTTTGCGAGAGCCTCGCCCCAGCTTTGAACAGAATTTTTTTTGATGGCATAGTAATCGAGGCCGCGCTTTAAATTGCGCATCACTTCATGGGGATTTTCATCCGTCCAGTCGCTAAGCATGATTACGTGCTCTTTCATATCTGCTGATTCATTCCACCCACGCGGATGAATGACCATTGAGCCATAGATACCGGATTGCTCCTGAAGCATAGTGTGCGAGTGATACCAGTATGTTCCCGTTTGGATGAGTGGAAACTTAAATGTGTGTGTCTGGCCTGCTTTAATGGGTGCAGTAGTCAGGTAAGGCACCCCGTCTTCTTCATTAGGCAGCAGCAGTCCGTGCCAATGAATGGATGTTTCTTCGTTCTTTAGTTTGTTGTGTACACGAATGATGGCCGTATCGCCTTCGTTGAAGTGCAGCACCGGCCCCGGTATGCCCCCGTTTATGGCCATACCCATTTTTTCTTTGCCCGTATAGTTTACCATCAGGTGATCGATGTAGAGATCGTACTCCACACGTTTGCCTGATGCTACGGGCTTTGCATTATGCATTTTGTGCTGGGCTAGCGAGGGCATGTATGCTACAATCATCAGCAGCATACAAACCCCGATGAACAAAACAGATTTTCTCTCTATGGGACTAGTGCTCATGGTCATCTTTATGCTCTTTCACGGGCTCGAGCTTCATACCGCACTTCGAGCACTTGTCTCCTTCTTTACCCGTTACTTCCGGATGCATGGGGCAGGCATACGCCATCTGTGTGGAGTCCATGTGATGCATTTCCGTGGAATCCATTTCCATTTCATCGTGATGATGACTGGTAGTGTCACCCACTGCGTGTTCGTGTTCTTCCGTGCTTTGTTCTTTTTTATTGCCACAGCCGGTAACGAGTAGTGAGCCAACGAAAAGCCCCGAAATCAAGATGGAGATTGTTAAAATTGATTTTTTCATTGTTCTAAGATTAAGGTTTAAATTAGTCGATTGAGGTTTTAGTGATGATGTTCCATCTCCAGAAACTTGCCTTGCGGGCCGATTCCCTCAATGTGAACAAGTTGAGAACCATAGTGCCCCGCACGCGACACACTGTATGCGGATACAGCTAATACAATCATCACAACGCCAAACGCCCAGCGTTTGTCTTTAAAAAGAAAAAGATTGGCAATTTGAAGGATGAGGGCAACAATCCCTGAATTAATTGTCCAGTCAGCCCACTTGTCGTGCTGATCTAGTACAAGTTGAGCGTGCTCACTGATACCATGCGTATGAGGGTGAAAATTTTTACTGGCAAACCAGGCTGCCAATACTCCTGCCAAAAGAATGGCCGCGATGATCCATGAAATTTCTTTCTTCATGAAATACAGATTCAGCAATTGAATGCCTGCCGCTACCAGAATCAAGACAATGGCAAAATGCACGATGAGGGGGTGCAGCGTTGGGAAGTCGGCAAGATCGGCTGTTATTTTCTTTTCATCATGTGCCATACCTTCATCATGATGATGGATTGTATCCCCGGCTACATGCTGTTGCGCCATGGCTATTGAGTCGGCAGTTTTAACAGAATCCTTCTTGTGCTTCTTTCCATCATGGCCAAACCCGGAAGAAATTGTTATGAGCAGCACAAGCGTACTTGCAATAATTGTTTTCATGGTAGTTAGGTTAGTTTAGGTTTTTAGGAAATTGTTTTAGCTATTTTTTCTAAGATCATGTGGCTGTCTCCAAACTTGCAGAGGGCATCACAGTGCTCCCGTAAGTCTGAAAAAAGGATATATTTTATATGAACCTGACTTTTCTTAATGGATGGTCGGCTGAGTTGGAGAACAACATCTTTTTCACGTTTGTCAGGAATAATAATGAATAGAGATGAACTGTGATCCGGCAACGAAAAGGCCAGGTCACTTAGTCGAAGAATACCTGAGTAGATCGAGGTACTTTTCTCAACTTCGAAGGCACACACTACTTTATTGGTGCCCTCTTCAAACCAGATCACATCGATCAATTGTATAGTGCTTAGCGTATCTTTATCAATACTCAGCGCGGGAAACTGATCAAGGCTGATGAATGAAAAGCTAACCTCCCCGTAACATTTACTTCTATCGTTGTTAGCCGAGATCGGGTTGTAGCCCAGCGCCTTGCCGATTTTCAGCAGATGGAATTGCATTTCGGTGTGGAGGTTCTCTTCATGCTGCTCGTCCAACACCTCTTTGTGACGCCTGTCATACTGTTTCAGAAGTTTGATTTTTTCCTCCTCCGCTATTACCTGACCTTCAATAATAATATTACGCATGCCGATTTCATAGAGTAGCCCTGCTATCGCCCCGAGGTCATTGGAAAGAAGACTTTTATTGTCATCATTAGTCTTGAGAATTACTTCGCGCATTCTTAAGTACTCTGTCCAACTACCTAACTTTTTATTATCACGAAATAAGTAATTGAAGCCATTTACAATTGCCGTGTTGAAGGGTGGCATGAGCGTTGGATGCAGAAAATACAAAATGCTTGCTACAGCAGGCCCGAGACCTTTTATTTTTAACGTGTCGAGCTTGATAATTTCGCGGATAACCTGTTCTTCTTTCGTGGCATTGTAGCAGTTTTCAAGAAACTGGCCAAAGGCACGCTTGTTGGTTTGGTTTTCGTAAATATCCGGTATCCGCATTTTAGGTTTCCAGTAAAATGGATGTGCAGCTCCCTCAAACACTTGTTTTTGTTCGGTAATAGCAGTAAGTACAAATTCGAGTGATGACCCCTTAAAATCATTTCCAAACTTTTCGGTTTTAATATCTTCGATGACCTGAAGTACGCCTCGTTTGATTGACCGAAATGCTTTCAATCTTTCTTCGTTGCCAATGAACCAGGTGTTGTAAACCGAAGCCGGATCGTGCTTGTACGTTTTAATAATGGCTGGTAATGATTCCATGCGAGCTAAGGGTTTGTACTTACTTAGTATTGGTGTCTATGCGTGTCCACGTTTCAGAATCACTAATCCACCGAAACCCCTTATAGCCGGTTACTTTAAGGGTGTTCGCATCCTTCAATATCAAATAGCCAGAAGACTTGTGGCCATGCCGCGGCTCAAACACAGTGCCATTGGTCCACTCCCTTTCTTTTGCATCAAAAATAAAATCAGAGAGAATGATTGTGTCAAGCAGTGAAGACTGCTTGCTGTCTTTTACCCGCGTGATCTTTCCAACATATTTTCCCTGCTCTTTGTAAATGGTTACCTGGGCTTCACTATTCTTGGTAAGCCATTCGCCCACAATGTCGTTACTATCCTGTGCAGAGAGGCTGAATGAACAGATAAGCAAGAAGCCACTTATGAAATATCTTGTCATGGTTTATGGAGTTAAACAAATCCACAAAATTCTTCTACAGCTTGCGCGATGAGTTGTGCATGTGCACAATCTTCCACTGACCATTTTCTTTTTTCAAGAAAGATGAGGCCACACCTCTTCGTTTGATTTCGGAATTATCTTTCTTCAGGATAATGGTGTAGTTGTACGTCTCCACGGCAAAGGCATAGTCGCCAGTAACGGTTACCACCACATTGTAGGGGTCATACTTAAAAGAAGTAAAGTCGCCCAATTCCGGGCCGATGTGGTGCGCGAGATACTCCTGGTAAGTGCCCTCCACTTTGCCCGACTCAATAATCTGGCTGTTTGCCACAAACAATGCATCCGTACCTTTTACATCCAGTTTTTCAAGAGCACTTTTGTAAGTCGATAAAACATCTTTTACTTTTTGCTCTTCCGTTTGTGCGTGGAGTAGTCCTACGGATAAAAGGAGTGTAAGTGATATCAATAGCTTTTTCATAGTTAAATTGGTTATCGTTTATTGAAGAGTCTCTTTCACTTTTCCACAGGTTAGCATTTCATTGCCAAAATATGGATTGCGGATTTCTTTTGAGTTACTGAGCCAGTATGCTCCTGCATTGTTATTTGCCATCGGGCAATAGGTATAGTAGGCGGTCATACCAGCCACGCCAAACATTTTTATGCTCTTATACAGCGCATCACTGAAAGAAGCAAAAGCTTTGCGTTGTACTGCCAGGTCTTTTGAGTTGCTGATCTGGTCTGTACTTTCATTGAGTGTTTTCAGATAGCCCATCCAATCCATCAGCGCTTCATCTTTGAACTGGGTCATGTCCACCTTTGCTATTAAATTCCTTATTTCCGGAATTATTGCCAGAACTTTCTCGGTATCCGAAGATACAAAGGCTTCTTTTAAATGGAGGCTGGCCATAAACACATCGGCCAGTTGCTGTTGAAATACCGGTGCCGCGCGATGTAAATGTGTTTCCTGCTCTTTCTTGGAATGCATGGGTACACCTTGCCCTCCCCCATGATCGTGTTGCGCGAAAGCTGCTCCGCTTACCAGCGCCAGGCAAAGCATCATTAGTGTAGTTTTCATATTTAATTTGGTTTTAAAGTGTTATACAACTTCATAATTCAGCATCATGCCATCATCTTCATGCTCAAGGTTGTGGCAGTGAAATACGTACACCCCTTTATCTTGAGGGAATTTCATGATGACCCTTACTTTTTCCCGGGGCATCACGAGTACAGTATCTTTCCAGCCTCTTTCCGAAGCAATCAATGAACCTCTGCCTCCTGTTCTGGAGAGGATTTGGAATTGAACGCCATGGATGTGCATGGGGTGAATTTCATCACCTTCGGAGTTATCAAAATCCCAGATTTCAGTAGCTCCTGCATTTACCGTTTCGTCAGTCCGGTTGAGGTCATAGATTTTGTCGTTAATGGTGTGCATGCCACTTCCCATGTTTCCTCCCATATTTCCACTCATGCCTGCCATCATTCCTTTGATTTTCATCGAACGTGTTTTGGATGCTGACGCTTCTGTGAGTGGTGTGATCACGGAAAGCTGAGAAGGTATGGAGAATGAATCACTCACCTGCTGATTCACGGTAAACTTCATGATCTTGAATTCCTGCTGGCCTTGCGCCCCACCATCGAAAGTTTTACTCAACAGAAACACTTCTTTTCCAACTGCCAAATTTTTAAAGCTCACTAAAATATCAGCTCGCTCGCCCGGGCCTAGCAATAAGGAATTCACAGAAACGGGCTGGGCTAACAAACCACCATCAGAACCGATTACTTCAAAACCCAGGTTATCGCTCAAACTAATGTTATACACTCTTGCCGTTGAACCATTTAAAATGCGCATCCGGTAGAACAGAGTGGAAACATTGTGGAAGGGCGCATAAATACCATTTACTAAAACATATTCACCGGTATAGCCCGTCATGATTTCATTCATGGAGGGTGAATAATTCAGCTGGCCATTTTCAATGCGCTTATCCTGGATGACCAACAAAAGTTCACGGTCACCAGAAGGAAGGTTCAGTGCCTGCTCTTCTGCATCATTGGCAATAAAAAAACCTGCTAGCCCGGTAAATAACTGCCTGGCTGTCTTCCCGTGCGGGTGAGGATGGTACCAATAGGTGCCCGCCCGTTGGTTAATGGGGAGGGAAAAATTAAAACTACCACCGCTGTTGATCACATCCTTAGGGTGCCCGTCCATGTTGGCGGGAACCAATAGCCCATGCCAATGAATGTTGGTTTCCTCAGAAAGCAGATTTTGAAAAGGTATTGCCACCGTGGTGCCTGTGTCTACTTTGATGGTTGGGCCTAAGATGCCATCTGCGTATCCGAATACGGAGGCATTCTGATTATTCAAAAGGCTTGTCGTGTTGCCTTTGGCCTTCATCGAAAAATTACTTGACATCACGGAAGGAAATGAAAGGGGTGAAGTGAAAGCTCCTTCCTTAACTGTTACTGCATTAGACCCCATGTTCATATTCATGTTCATATTGTCCATACAACTTTGCAGCGCTGGAGGAATCATGATCGCGGAGGCTGCTGCCACTCCTGAAAGTTTTACAAATTCTCTACGTTTCATTTCTTTAAATATTTTTTAGCGTTTTGTTCTGATTCGAAATATAAAATGGTACCAGATTTATCGGGACTCACGGTAATAAATGCGCTAGCCTTATCCACTGACACATGACTGTAAGGATCAACAGCTAGCCGGACGGACGCATCCGTATTAATGTCGCTGATACATTTTGGACAACATCCGTAATACGTCTTGTCCAACACCATCACTGGAATTTGATCAACACCCATGTACGTGTTGTTAACCATGCATACTAACTTATGATCAACTGCCGTTCCAGGTACCGGAAGAGAAGACTGATACTGTTGCTTCATTTCACTTTCTTGTTTTTCCTGCCGGTAGGTATGCACCGCCAACCACACAAACCAACCCCCAATCATGACAATGGCAAAAGCTGTGACGAAGATTTCATTCCATTTGAACCTCTTCTTTTTGTTAGCAGTCGGGGGTCGGTAGGTTTGTTTCTTTTTCATAACCCTTATAGAAAATACTTTTTTAACGATCAACAATCCATGAGTTGAGCGAGACGTTTCAACTAGAGTTTACTCCGTCACATCTCCACCCGCTATTAGTGAATCATTTCTTTTACACTGCCGCATTTCAGCATTTTGTCTCCGAAATAAGGATTCTTAATTTCCTTTTCGTTGGAGAGCCAATAGGCGCCACTATTATTGTTCGCCATGGGGCAGTACTCAAGATAAAGCATACCCATTGACAACTTTCCGTCCTTTACCAGCGTGGCCATTTCATTACTTAGCGTACTGAACAACTTACGTTGCTCTTCGAGATCGGAAGTACTTGCCAATTTTGTTACCACTTCAATAGAGGCTGCTGATGCTTTGGCATCCTTTAATGCTTTATTCAATTCAATGGCACCAGTCTTGGCTTTCTCACTATCAGAAGCTACCAAAGAGTTCTTCACATGAATGTAATGTTCATACGCTTTGCCCAGTTTGGGATCCTTGAACATGACCATTGTTTGGTCAGTCTTCTTCTGATCATGACCGGCATGATCGTGTTGTGCAAAAGCTCCCCAGCTACCTAGAACCAGGATAAGCATCATCATTTTTGTTTTCATGGTTGTTACGTTATTTATTATTTATTTACAGTATTGTGCTATTTATCTTTCTTGCCTTGATCAGTCTTACTGTGCCAACCATCGTTTTAAAATGCGTTGTCTCGTGTGCTTCCGAAAAAGTTTCTTTGATGGCCTTGTATAACAAATTCTGAACGTTGTCTGTCGTTGTCTGAAATCCATCCAGGAGCTGAACGCTATAGAAGCCAAACCTCTGGAAGGCACCAGCTGGTTTGCCAAAATCGGCAATATGAAATTGGCCGGAAGGCTTTAGCACTCTGTGTATTTCTTCAAGCGCAAAATATTTCTGTCGTAATGTGAGGTGGTGAAATACAAGGCTTGACATTACATGATCGAACGAGTTGTCTGGATAAGGAAGTCTGTTGCCATCGTATTGCTGCACTTCAATGGGCAGACCCGTTTTTAAAAGTTTTTCTTTCGCAATGGAAATTATTTTCTCATCGATATCCACGCCAAAGAATTGAGTTTGAGGATGCATCTGAGCAGCCATGATGGAGAGCGTAAGCGATCCACATCCAAAATCCAGAACCCGATCATTCGGTTTGATTTCCATTTGGCGGATCAAGGCCGACTTAAACTTTCGCTCAGGCATGGTTAGCTGCAAGACAGGGTCATACATTTTTGTAAGCCAGTCGTACTTTAATGCGGGTATGTAGTTTTTGCTTTCTGTCATTATATTGTCTTTTATTATTATTGTTGATGCATGAATTGACTCCACAGAACGAATAGTACTACTCCAATCAGAATAGCATAGACTATTCTTTTTGACCATACTTTCCAGTATGGAGGTGGTTTAGGGTCACTATTTTCGCAACAAGGTTTAGCCATAACTTTATTTTAAAGTCTCTTTTGTTTCTCCACACCGTAGCATTTTTTCACCGAAATAGGGATTGCTGATTTCTTTTTCATCGCTGATCCAGAAGGCACCTTTGTTATCGAATGCCATTGGGCAAAACTGGTAGTATGCATCAAGTCCCTCCACTCCGAATATCTTGATGGATGAATAAAGAGCATCGGTCAGTTTAGAAAAAGCCGCCCGTTGAATCTCTATATCCCCGGCAGACAAAATGAGTTTGGTCGCTGTCTCCAGACTTTTCAACTGCTCCATCCATTTCACATGTGCGTCTCCTTTTACCAAACCCATATCCACATTCTTCAAAGCAGTACTGAAAGCACTTGTTTGAGCAGAAGCGGACTTGGCGTCAGATGCTACCAAAGCATCTTCTATTTTTAGATAAGGTGTCAGCAATTCTTTAAGTTGTTGTGTAAATGCCTGATCTACCGCCATTGGCGTTTCCGTCTTTGGAACTTGCTTGGCATCACTTGCTTGCACAGCCACGTCATCGTGCTTATGCCCAGCCATTGGGTTAACTCCTTTCTTGAGTACGATCTCACTATAAAGCAAGTAGGCACCCGTCACAACAATTGAGTCTCCTTCTTCCACACCACCGGTAATTTCAACCTTGTTAAAATTCTCCAGTCCAGTGGTGATCATCTGTGGACGGTACTTACCAACACCTGTTTTTTTATAAACATGATTACCCGACTCTTCGCGGATTACAGCATCCGCAGGTAGTGTCAATGCTTTCTTTTTAGAATGTTCGAAAACGATCTCTGCCTGCATACCGGGCGCGAAGCGATAGTCAGTATTAGCAAGGGAAGCACGTAATACAAATATCTGGCTGGACTGTCTGTATTCAGGAGAGAGAAAAATGACCTTGCTTTCAATGGGTTGATTCTCGAATCCGTTGACATAAATGGTTATGCGGTCACCCAATTTAATAAGGGATGCTTCTCTCGGGTACATTTCCGCTTCAACCCAGAGTTTGCTAAGTTTTTCCAAGCGATAGATGGCTGCGCCTTCTGCAACGTACTGTCCTTCTGCTACGGGAATTTCAGTAATTATGCCGGAGGCAGGCGCTACAAATTGTATTCGTGGATTGGTAGTTTTCGATTTGGACAGTTCTTCAATCTGATGTTCCGTCATTCCATACAACCATAACTTCTTCCTGGAAGCTTCCAGGTAAGAAGAGTAACGTTTATTGTCGATGGATTGGGATTGCGCGAGAGCGAGTAAATATTCATTCTGATAGGTGAGCAGTTGTTCACTGTAAATTTCATAAATCAGTTGACCTTGATTTATTGGAACGCCTGTCTCTTTGATGAAGAGTTTGTCAATCCTGCCCGGAACTCGTGTGCTCACTACTTCCGTCTGTGTCTCGTCAGCACGGAGACGGCCGTTCAGGAGTATGCTGTTTCCAATCTCCTGAACCGACACCCGTTGCACAGTAATGTTGGCAAGTTCTATCTGGCTTTCGCTGAGCGTAACCTCTGACTTATCTCCCCCTGCATTCACCACCACCAAATCCATTCCGCAGATTGGACATGTCCCGGGTTTATCCTGCACGATCTGCGGGTGCATGGGGCACGTATAGGTTTGTTTCATTTCAGAAGACTGACCGTTGTTGTTTTTTCCATTGCATCCTGTCAGTAGTATGATGATACTAACAACTAAATATTGGATTGTAGTTTTCATCGTTGTTATGGGTTAATTACTTTTATAAAACTCTCGCTGTCTACCAGGTATTGAGCATTGGCGGCAATCTCCATCGATTCATCTAACCCTTCAGTAATTTCTATCCAGCCATCCGTCTCTAATCCTGTTTTTACTTTAAAGGGAATGTAGGTTGCCTTCTCTTTGATGAAAACTATTTGCTGAACTCCAAGATCAAGGATTGCCTTTTTCGGGATCCACAGTGCCTGGCTATGTGTCTCAGTAACATGAGCCGTTAAAAGTTGTCCAACACGGATTTCAGTGGCGTTAGCATTGATGTAGGATCTAACTTGCAGGAATTGTTTGCCTTCGCTGAAAAATGGCTGAATAAAGTCCACCTTTGCCTGAATCGCTTCGGATGTACCTTTAATGTGGAGTTCAATGAGCACACCTTTTCTGATCTGCACACCTTCCTTCGCAGGGAAATACAGTTCAGCCCAAAGGCGAGTACCATCTACGACTTTGAAGAGACTTTGCCCTGTGGCCACATACATACCTTCGCGAGTTGAAAATTGCCCGCCCATAGCCGGTGATGAATTTGCCGTATTCATTGCATTGCTTGGCTGCACCCCTCCACCCATAGCGCCTCCTGATTTTTTATTCATTCCACCTCCGCTCATGGATGTTGATGATGCACCACTTGCCGTGCTGGCTTCAGGAAGAGACACGTTTGACTCCACGATGTACCCAGAGTAAGGGCTGAACACCGGGAACGCAAAGGATTCTTTTCCGGTCTTGATGATGTTCTCTATTTGATCTTTAGTAAGTCCCAGTAATTGTAGTTTCTGTTTTGCAGACTCGATGATTTCGAATTGTTCCTTATGCTGGCTTACCACGTAGAGTAACTCCCGTTGCGCAGTAATCAATTCCGGACTATATATCTCCATGATCACCTGGCCTTTTCTCACAGGTTGGTAGTTGTATTTCAGATAAAGCTTTTCAATGCGTCCGCCAAAGCGCACAGGCACCGAGTAGGTTTTACGGGTATCATAGCTGATTACTCCCGGGGCTGTGACATTGACCGGCAACGTTTTTCTTTCCGGCCGAATCGTTTCAATAGCAGCTACCACAGAGCTATTCGTAGGCTTGATCAGATCCTTCATTTCCTCCGATACGGCTACCGGTTGTCCTGCACCAGACTTCTTTACCAAATCCATTCCGCAGATGGGGCAAGTTCCCGGTTTATCCTGAGTAATCTGGGGGTGCATCGGGCAGGTGTATTCATCGTGAACATGCACCTGCTTCCCTTTTTCTGAATCGCACGCGACAAGGAAGCCCAGCATGAGGATGAGCAGGGCGAATGTTTTCAGAGTCTTATCTATTGCACGCTGCATATTATTTCTCCAATTGTTTTTCATAACTCACGATCATCTGATAATATCTTCTCATCACATCGAGGTATTGGGTTTGTGCCATGATGAGGGCCTCGTATGCATCAATCACAAATGGCAATTCCTCCCGGTTTTCTTCGTAGGCCAGCATTACCGTTTCATAGTTTCGCTCAAGTGCCGGAATAATTTTTTGCTCGTAGTTGTCCAGTTGCTTTCTGGTGGTTTGTATTTCCCATGCCATTCCCGCAGCCATTCCTTGTGCTTCGTTCAGAATAGCCTCGCGCCCACGTTTCATCGCCTCAATCTGCAGGTTCATTCCTCGTACGTTGGCCTTATACATTTTCGAAGACCATGGAGCGATGGGTATAGAAACCATACCCTCAATTGTGTAAGCGCTGGGCATCATCTGCCCCAATGGAGCCATGTGGTTATATCGGATTCTAAAGTCCGGCTTGGCCTGATAGCCTTCCAACTTCACGGCATAACGCATCGACTGAATGGTGTTATTGAGTTGCCGTATATCGCTTCGGCTGTTTGCCAGTAACGTAGTGTCTACAGCAAGTTCTACCGGATCAAAGTCCCGGAAGACGGTATCGATGGCAAAGCGAACATCTTTGGGCAGGTTCATCAATGCATTGAGTGCAATGTTTTTCTGAATGATTTCATTTTCCGTCATGAAGATCATATTCTCGACTTCATGCAATCGTCCTTCAGCCTTAAAGCTGTTACCTAACGGACTTTGGTTATAGGGATACCTCGCCTTGGCAATGTTGAACATGAGTTGGATGATCTCCTGATTCTCGCGAAGGATCAGCAGCTTCTTTTCCAAAACAAACCAATCATAAAATGCTGTTTTTGCCTGCGACCTCAGTTCGTTGAATGTGTATGAACCTGCGGCCTCTTCAATGGCAGCTTTTGAGGAGAGTAACTGCTGATTGGCCCTCAGTTTTGCCGGATTGGGGATGGATTGTTCAGCAGAGATCATGATCGATCCTTTATCCCTTTCATCCATCACCATCTGGCCGGGATAAGGAGTCATGAAAGTGCCCAAGCCCACCATAGGAGCCATCCAACTTTTTGCTCCTTTGGAAATTTCATTGAGTGCTTCTGCTTTATATCGGTACTCCTGCAGCATGGGGCTGTTTTGCTTGATCGCGGAGAGAATACTATCAAGCTTCAAGCGTTGCTGCGAGTGGGCGGCATAGCTGCTCAGAACAGCGATCAATGCAAAGGCTATTGTTTTAGTGTTTGGTTTCATGGATTTCAAGTTTTCCGAATTTCTTAAGCTCATATTCTTTGGTCATCAAAAAGATCAATGGCGTTACTAAAAGGATGTGGGTAGAAGATGTTAGCACGCCTCCGATCATGGGCAGCACAATGGGTTGCATCACATCGCTGCCTACACCGGTAGCCCACAATACCGGTACCAGTCCAAATAGAGCAACGGATACAGTCATCAGTTTTGGTCTTAGGCGTTTTGCCGCTCCGGCAATCACATATTCCTTCAATTCAGTCATTGAAATGGTTTCGCGCGAGTTGCCTCTTAACTCCACCAGTTGCCTCATCGCATCGTTAAGATAGATTACCATCACAACACCAGTCTCTACGGCAATACCAAACAGGGCAATGAATCCAACCGCTACGGCTACCGATAAGTGGACACCCCAGAAATAAATTATGTAGGCCCCTCCAATAAGCGCGAAGGGCACAGTGATCAAACTAAAGAATGCCTCGCGAATGGAATGGAAAGCGAAGTAGAGCGAGAGGAATATGATGATAAAAACAATGGGAGCAATCAACGTTAATGTTTTCTTGCTTCGTATAAGATTTTCGTACTGACCGCTCCATTCAATATAATATCCATTGGGCAGGCTTGAGAGGTCACTGTTTAATTTGTCAATAGCTTCTTGTACTGTGCTGCCCAGGTCACGGTCGCGCACATTAAAAAGTACTGCCCCGCGCAACATGGCATTTTCTGAATTGATCATAGGTGGTCCATCTTCAAACCGAAGGTCAGCTACATCCGATAACGGGATCGTACCCAATGCTGGTGTTTGAACCGGAATACGTTTAAGTTGATCCAGACTGTTCCTGTAGTCTTGTGCCAACCGTACATTCACTGAAAAACGTTGACGGCCTTCAATCGTGCGTGTGATGGGTGTACCTCCAATAGCGGATTCTACCATCATGTTCACATCATCTATGTTAAGGCCATAACGCCCAATCTCTTCGCGTTTAATATCAATGACAAGGTACTTGCCTCCTGTGATGGGCTCAACATAAAGGTCTTTCACTCCAGGAATTCCTTCCAGGGCTGTCTTAACTTTTTCAGAAACGGCATAGATCGTATCGAGATTCTGACCATACACCTTTACGCCTACATCGGTGCGAACTCCAGTGGCCAGCATATTAATGCGGTTAATAATGGGTTGTGTCCATCCGTTAACCACTCCGGGAATTTGAAGTTTAGCATCCAATTCATTAACGATATCTTTTTTCGTTATCCCCGGACGCCACTCGCTTTTTGGCTTGAGCATGATGATTGTTTCGATCATGCTAATGGGTGAATTATCGGTAGCTGTGCTGGCACGACCTGCCTTGCCTAAAACTTTGTCTACTTCCGGTACCGAGTGAATGATTTTATCTTGGACTTGAAGAATACGTTTGGCCTCGGCATTTGAAATATCAGGAAGTGTTACTGGCATGAACAGAATGGATTGCTCATCAAGCGGAGGCATAAATTCTGAGCCCAAGCTGGTGATCAAGGGAATACTGATAACCAGTGCTGCGATGTTAATTCCAATGGTGGTCTTTCGCCATTTAATACACCAGCGTATAATCGGCTCATAGACCTTCTCCAGTATCCTGTTTACCGGATTAGAGTGTTCGTCTTTAAATTTTCCTTTCATGAAAAAAGAGATCAACACCGGAGCAAGTGTAACTACGAGAAGTGCATCAACCACCAGAATAAATGTTTTAGTGTAGGCAAGCGGGCTGAATAACTTACCTTCCTGTCCCGTCAACATGAACACAGGCAGAAAAGAGGTGATGATAATGATCGTTGAATAGAAAACCCCGCGTGAAACCTGCTTGCTGGATTTTTCAATAATGGCCAGACGTTCTTCTTCGGTAATCCAGGGTTCTTCTTTTTTGCGTGAGAATATTTTAAATAATTTCATGAGATTCAAATTTTAAGGGTTACCGGATTTCTTAGCCATTACTTCGGCATAGCGCTGAGAAAGATGCTTGTAAGCATTTTCCGACATGATGATACCGTTATCTACAATCACACCGATAGCCAACGCAATGCCTGTCAGCGACATGATGTTGGATGAAATGTTGAACATATTTAGCAGAATGAAGGCCGTAGCGAGTGTGATCGGTATTTGTATGATGATGCTCAACGCACTTCGCCAGTGGAACAGGAAAATGATCACCACCAGTGAAACCACGATCATTTCTTCGATTAGCGTTTTCTTAATGGAAGAAACAGACTCTTCAATTAACTCGCTGCGATCGTAAGCAAGATTGAATTTCATGCCCTCGGGAAAACCCTTGGCTACTTCTTCCATCTTTTTCTTTACTCTCTTGATCACCTCATCGGCATTTTCACCATAACGCATCACAACAATACCCCCGACAGCCTCGCCTTCACCACTCACATCAAAAATGCCAAGACGAAGTTGGCCGGTCATCTGCACAGTCGCTACATCCTTGACGGTAACTGGTATGGAGTTCACCGTTTTTAAAGGGATCATTTCAATAGCTTCAATGCTCTTGATATACCCAGTGGTCTTGATCACGTACCCGATGTCATTCACTTCAAACTTTCTTCCACCCGCTTCATTGTTATTGGCACGAATGGATTGAATCACTTGAGGGATTGAAAGTCCATAGTAAGTGAGTTTATTGGGATTGATCGTTACCTGGTACTGTTTTTCAAATCCCCCGAAAGAGGCTACCTCGGCTACCCCGGGCACATTTTGTAACCCGAATTTTACGTACCAGTCTTGTATAGCACGTTGTTCGCCAAGGTCCATACCTGGTGCTTCCAGTGTATACCACAGAATATGGCCGACACCGGTGCCATCGGGACCTATGGTTGGAACAACACCTTCCGGCAATAAGCGGGATGCATAATTCAACCGCTCAAGAACTCGTTGCCGAGCCCAGTAAACGTCTACATCATCTTCAAAGATCACGTAAACAAAACTCATCCCGAACATGGATGTACCACGAACATATTTAATCTGAGGCAAGGCTTGAAGATTGGTAACCAGCGGATAGGTAACCTGATCTTCCATGATCTGCGGGCTTCGTCCCATCCATTCTGTAAATACAATAACCTGATTCTCGGAAAGGTCAGGGATGGCATCAATCTTATTCACCTTTACAGAGTGTAAACCCCACCCGAAGAGGCCTGCTGCAATAAGCAGGATAATGAAACGATTGTGTATAGAGTATGAAATTATTTTCTCAATCATAGTAATCGAATAATAGAAATGAAGTCAGTTATCCTAAGGAAAAGGACATGAAGAAAGGGCGGAGATATCTTACAATACTTATCGTAAGATTAATTGTATGAATAGATCATTCGCACATGCGAACAAAATCCATACGCCCCTAAGTGCAGTTATTAAATAAGGAAGGTCTGAACGAGTATAGTAATGTCTCGTTCGATCAATGGAGGGCGGTAATTGAAAAACCGAACATGTGCTAAAGCGACAAAAGGCTTAAGGTTTTCTACGGGCCCTACGATCATCGGCAATGCATCTGACAACGATTTAACCGTAACCGTTTCACTAACTTTGGTTGAATATTTTTCCGAGTCTACTACAACGGTCGCGTCTTCGCAGCATGCTTTATGACCAACTGATTCATGGTTTGAAGTTGCGCTGTCATGGTCACATCCGCGTGTGTGTTCTTCACAAGGCTGTGCGTGACCAAAAATTGCCATGCTTTGTACTTCGCCTCCGCACAAATGAAAACTAACCGAATGGCTGATAGAGGACATCAGCACAAGCGCTGCTAGAATACCGGTCTGTATGGTGCGAAACTTTTTCAAGACTTCGTAAATATACGTGGCTCACGCATATAAGTTATTATACATTATTGCCGAAATGTTATAAAATTCCAGGCTAAAGTTCGCCATAATCGTAAAAATGAGTCATTTCTGATCCTTTTAGCAAAGACTAAGCGCCCTTCTATCCAGCACATGACAATTGTCAGAAGTTGAAGATTTCAGCCAGAATCACAACCAATATGACGGCAAGGACAATAACAATCCAAAATCGCCTGATCCATTTCTCTGATTCTGGTGACGGCTTGGGTGTTTCGATTTGGCAACACGGTTTCGACATGCGTTTAAGAAAGCTAGTTTTAATATGTCGCGCTATGGGCATATCCATTTTTAAACTCAGATACCGAACTGCCCGTTATCGCCCGGAATTGTTTTGACAAGTGCTGAACGTTGGAATAGCCCATGCGATACGATATTTCACTCAAGGTCAATTCCCCTTCCCTGAGTAGTTGTTTAACTCTGTCCACTTTTCTTTCAATAGCAAATGCCTCGATTGTCTTATTCTGGTTTCTGCTAAAGAGTTTGGTCAGGCTGAAGTAATTCCTGGCCAGATGATCAGACAAGTAAGCCGATAGTCTGCTCACATTATTTCCCGACTCCATTTCGTTCAAGTACTTTATAATGTGAATTTTTATTTCTTCTACGGTCACTTCTGTTTTGTCGTAAACGACCTGCAGACCGACTTCACGTAGTTTCCTTTCAAGCGTTGGTAAAATTGTATCACAAGGGCTTGAAAAAATTACCCGACCCAACTCAACCTTTTGAGGAGGGGTATTTAGTTGCTGAAGTACCTGAATGACGTAGATAATACAGCGTTCACAGACCATATTTTTTATATGAAGTTCGTACGTTTTCATAACCAATATTTAATTTTCGTTTTGAAGAAAAAGACTTTAGAATTGACGAGTATCGCTTTACGCAAGACACGGACTAACCGGAAGTATTTCGAAAACTAACTATCAGATTTGAAAGGAATTTAGAAGAACTCTTTTGTAGGTTCCCTCATTGCTATAAAGAAATTGCGGATGTGCCACACTCGCAGAGAAGGTGGTATTGATGCTGTTGAGCGAAAAGGATGTAACGATGTTGAATAAAGGAGTGGCATTGGCGGCTACCTCTACAATCAATGTCTCAGTGCTTAAAGAAAGAGCCGCAAAGAACCTGGTCATCTCATATGCACAGCAGGAATCCTTTGGAGCGATTTCAAAGAAAATATTCTTTGTAAGCAGATGGTGTGCTTTTGCCTGTATTTCCTTTGTGTGTTTACAATGAGAATCTGGATGATCTGAGTGCATTACCATGCCTGATGCACATGCGAAATTGCAAACAATGGTTGTCAAAACCGATAAGGTAAAGAACAGGGACAGGAAAAGGCTGTATTTTCGTATGGTTGTCAGGGGAGTCATCCAATGGCAAAGTAGTGAGTTTTGTTTACTCATATAATGACCAATGTTGGCTAAGATGATGACTTTTGTCAGGCATGGTCTGTCTCAAAGGCGCATGAAATTTTTCATACGCCTTAACCAGTTTGATAGAAATTACTTATCATGAGTATCGAGAATCACAGGCAGGCCATCTTTACCGATAGGCACAAAGAAAAACTTGGTGTTGGGGTTAGTTGTAAGTTTATCCTGCACTTCCAGAGCCTTATACTGCAAGTATCGTTGGGTTAAGCCAGCATCAATGATTTGCTGTGCATCGCGCTGACCTTTAGCCAACACTCTTTGTATCTCCGCGTTTTTCTCTGCAATCTTTAATTCGTACTCTTTTTGCTCAATGGCCTGTTGGACTGCGAGTTTCTTATCTACAGCCGAAGTAACTACCACCGGGTATTCAATATGTTTTACTGTAACGTTGTTGAACTCAATGTGCTTTCCCTTTGTCAGCATCATCAGGCGTGTAAGGATGGCTGACTCAATCTCCGGACTTTTTGGTGACACTGTGGTATACTTATATGTTGAGAAAACGTTTCGCACCAGGCTCATAAACTCTGGTTGGATTACTTTGTTGTAATATTCTTTACCAACTTCTAACTCTAATTGTGGCAGTTCCGAAGCCACAGGTCGTAGTGTTACGGAAACAGTAAGGTCGATATGTAATTCGTCTTCCGTTAGGATTGATACGTTTTCATTATAGGTTTTCCATTGCATATTATAGCCGACTACACCATTCCATGGCCAATGCCACACAACGCCATTGGAATAAATTTTGTCTGTTACTAACCCTTTGCTTAGGGGCTTCCAGCGCATGGCATTATAGCCGGGCTTTACTACCGAGCATCCGGCTGCCAGCAAAAGGATGGTTGCAGCCATAATGAAATTCAAATTGGTTTTCATGGTATTGATTTGTTTAAGTATTCAGGAATTCACAACGATCTCCAAATTCATTTTTGCACCAAGCAATGAACAAACTGGTTTCGCTCTCAGGCAAGAGTCTGAGTGCCTTGACGTATTCTTTCTTTAACAAGGCTCTGTCAAAGCTTATTTTTCTCAAGATCAGTTTGCAGTACTCGAACCTACTCATGGCGTTAATGATTTTGTTACTTTTTGTAACGCACTAAACCGAGCGTACAGATCAAACTTTCTTGGTTAAGATGTGTATTTTATTGATGCATGAATAAAAATAAGAAGGCGACCTTTATCGTGGGGACAACTGACCAATTAAATATAAATCATTGCCAAGGTTTTTTCGCTTTCTCCTGACTATGAATCGTTAAATTCAGTAATGAAGATCAAGAAATTATGCGTTGTATTTTTTGCTTTGCTCCTGGCTTTTCCCTCATGGAAATTACGAGCTCAGAATATATTTAGGTCGAAGCATGGAACGTTGTCAAGTGATGCAACGTACTTCGGCTATTCTGTTACAGCGGACACGAAAGCAGTTGAAGTTTTATTAGACTATGAAACTTCTGACATTATTCTTATGCTCAACCCAAAGGTTTTGCACACGGGCAAAGATTCAATCTATCAACTTTTGAAACAAATCGATTATATCTGGGCCCTGCGAAGCAACCTTAACCTAGGCTCCATTAACACAACAACCCATGCTCCGCAGAATTTTCAATTGACCGGAATTCTTGAGTTGCCGCCAAACCAGAAACTGAACATTAAAGGCACTAGTCGTCTTGAGCATATTGGTGGAGGGGAAGAAATGGCCTGCGAACTTGCATTCTATTTCGATTTAGATTTGGGTTCGTTGGGGATATCCCCGTCAACCGGACTCTCCAGGGGTGAAAACCTTATGAAGGTTCAGTTCTTTGAAACGGTATTGAAAAAAGTTAACTGAAAATAGTTATAAAACCATCTGTTATGAAAAATCATTGGTTATGGATGATCATCGGGTGTGGCTTGCCACTTCTTCTCATTTTCTTGCTGCCGGTTTTTGGTATCAAGTCAAACACGGGATTTTTTTTGTTTATGGTTCTTTGTTTTGCGTCTCATCTTTTTATGATGCGCAACATGGATAACCAGAGTGATAACAAACATTCGCATCAGTGAGAAAACTAAAAATTAATATGACACAAATTCACATAAGACGATTTGGATTTGCATGCGGGGCAACAACGGTTCTGCTTTACCTGGGCTGCATGCTAGTCATGGCTACAGTAGGAAGGAATGGGACCGTACTATTCCTCAACAGTTTACTGCATGGCCTTGATGTTTCATCAATCGTACGAATGAACATGCCTATAACAGAAGTCCTGATGGGTATCGTTCAGACTTTTATTCTAGGATGGCTAACCGGAGCTTGTATAGCCGCCTTCTATAACATTTTCGACAAGAAAGCGGATTAACTCATAAGGGATCTAAATCAATTATATGAAAGCATTCACAACAATAATAATAGTAGCGGTAACAGTGTTTCTAGGTGGATGCATGACCTTCACGAACATGAAGGTTAGATATGATAAAGAGATCGATTTTAATAAATATAAGACTTATGCCTGGCTGGCAGATGCGGATCGGGCTGGTAATAATGATTTTGACAATGACTTCATCCGTCAGCGGATACGTAATTACATTGGGCATTGTTTGAGTGAGCGTCAATATGTTGCAGACACCCTTCAGCCTGATCTGCTGGTCCGCACCAGGTGGATGGCCGAAGCGCGCGAGTTAACGATGCCTGATTTAACGGACAGGCCTTTTTATTACAATAGCATCTACTATGCTGACCCGTTTACGATTCGAATCTCACCGCGTGGAAAAATTGACTACACAAACCGATATCCAATCTCGAATGCAAAAAAGCAAACCTACTACCATAGCGGAGTGGAAGTGCTTTTTATTGATGCTAAAACAAAAGAAGTAATATGGAACGGCTTTACGAGCGATGATATTTATGATCCCCGGGTCATCTACAAAGAACTTCATCCCTCAGTTCATAGAATGATGAAACAGTTTCCCGATTAGCAAATAAGGTAGCTGATGGATTGATACCAACATTAAATCACAAAGATCGTTGATGGTCATTACAGGGCGACACAAAGGAAAATCACCTTGGCAACTCATGTACAGTGCACCGTAAAAAAAGTTTTATTACATGACACATATTTAAGTATTTGCTTAAATAAGTAAACTTTTCTTAACTTTGTTCCGTTAAGTCACTACAAACAATTCAAAGTATGGAAAGAAACACCTGTATTCGCGTTTTTGCTGACCAGAATCAAATAAACCAGTGCAGGGAGAAAGTATCGGCAAATGCCAAATCTTTCTCCCAACTCGGAAATATTCTTTCCCTTGCGGGTAATGAGGTAAGACTTAAGATTCTCTACCTGCTTGAAGAAGAAAATGAACTCTGCCCCTGTGACATCAGCGATATTCTCGGCATGAGTGTTCCGGCTATTTCTCAGCATCTTCGTAAACTCAAAGACGGCAATATCATCGAAGCCCGCAAAGTAGGTCAGACTATTTTTTACTCACTTAGATCGGAGAACCTGAAGATTCTAAAGCCTTTTTTCAAGACCATTAATCAAATGAATCAAAATACTGTAACAATATGAAAACTGAAAGTCAAAAAGGTTGGGTATTGGGTGTAACCGCTGCTATTGCCGCATCCTTGTGTTGCATCACACCCGTGCTAGCCTTACTGGGTGGTGTCAGCGGAATCGCTTCATCTTTTTCGTGGATAGAACCTTACAGACCCTATTTAATTGGGGCAACTGTGCTGGTATTTGGTTTCGCCTGGTATCAAAAATTAAAGCCACGAAAAAAGGAAGAAATAAACTGCGAATGTGAAACTGACGAAAAGCCTTCCTTCTGGCAAAGCAAAACTTTCCTGGGCATCATTACTGTTTTTGCAGCGTTGATGATTTCATTCCCACACTATGCGCACATATTTTATCCCAAGAGTCCTGTAGCTAATGTTGTAATTATTGAAAAGAACAACATTCAACAAGTTGAACTGAAAATTTCAGGAATGACCTGCCAAAGTTGTTCAGATCATGTTAACCATGCATTAGACGGTGTGCCCGGAGTACTGGAACATATTACCTCGTATGAACAAGGCACGAGCCTTGTAAAATTTGATGCAAGCAGAGCCGCTCCGGAAAAGTTGGTGGAGGCAGTGAATGCCACAGGCTATAAAGTAATTGACACAAAAAAACTTGAAAAGTAAAATCAAAACTCATGAAGACTTTCATTATTTCATTTTTAGCAGTAGCCATGGTATGTGGCTATTCTTGCAATTCCGCCTTCGGTCAGGGCAAGGAAAAACCATTTGGCACGGTTAAGACAAAAGTAATTGAACTTAAGGTTACCGGTATGACCTGCCAGGGTTGTGCTGATCATGTTACGTCTGCACTTTCTCAAAAATCAGGTGTAATAAAATCAGATGTACAATTTGCCAGCAACTCGGCCACCGTTACCTATGATGCATCAGTGGTGGAAGAGGAAGAAATTATTCAAACGATAGAAGAAACTGGTTACAAAGCCGAAGCGAAAACGAGTAAAGATAAAAAGGAAATCAAAAAGGATGATGCTATGCCCCACGCCTGTTGTGTCCCCAAAAAGAAAAGTTGAGTCTTCTATCTATAAATTTCAAACATCATGATAGAAAACAACAACAAGAACTCCGAAACTGTTACGCTTAACATCGAAGGAATGACTTGCGATCATTGCGCTGTTTCAATTGGGAAGCGATTTGATCGCAAGAAGGGTATTATTGCCAAAGATGTTCTTTATAATAAAAAGAGAGGCGAGTTTACTTTTAATCCCTCCCTCATTTCAAAACAAGAAATAATCGATACGATCAATTCCTCTAAAACCTATCGGGTTGTTGGCAGCGTACCGGAAAACGGTGACCGAAAAAATCATTTCGACCTGATTATCATTGGCGGTGGATCGGCCGCCTTCTCTGCGGCTATCAAAGCCGAGGAATTGGGTCTATCAACATTGATGGTTAATGCAGGGCTTCCTTTTGGTGGCACTTGCGTGAACGTAGGTTGTGTCCCCTCCAAAACTTTAATACGAGCAGCGGAAACAGTTTATCATGCCACTCACTCCAATTTTGAAGGTATTAAGCCAAAAGGAGTCGATGTTAATTTTACACGGGTGATCAGGGATAAAAAGGAACTCGTTGCCACTTTGCAGCAAAAGAAGTACATGGATGTCGTAAGCGATTTTGAAAATCTTCAATTGATTGAAGGATGGGCGGAGTTTGTAGATTCAAAAACGATTTTGGTAAATGGAAAGGACAACTACACCGCACATAAATTTATTATCGCAACCGGAGCTACCACTAACGTACCTGAAATTGAGGGATTAAAAGACATCGGTTATCTGACCAACGTGAGTTTGTTTGACCTGGAAGAAAAACCTAAAAGCATCACAATTATGGGAGCAGGTTATATCGGGCTGGAGATTGCCATGGCCTATAACAGGTTAGGTGTTAAGGTTCGCATGATTGAATTTACAGATCGCGTGTTGCGCACTCAAACTCCGGACATCAGCGAAGAATTGGAAAAGAACATGAAGCGCGAAGGCATCGAAATACTTCCCAACTTCAGAGCTATAAAATTTGAAAGAAAAGGTAATGACACCATCATCCATTGCAAATGCCCGGATGGAACGACAACTCAAATTACAGAACCTGGAAAAATTGTAGTTGCAAGTGGCATCCTACCGAATACACAGAAACTGGGTTTACATAACATTGGCTTGCAACTGACAATGAGTGGACATATATCAGTCAATGAAAAGATGGAAACCAATGTACCGAACATTTATGCCGTTGGTGATGTAACCAATACACCAGCTTTTGTTTACACTGCCGCCTATGAAGGCAAGATAGCTGTTGAAAACGCCTTTACCGGTGCGGGAAAAAAAACAGACTACTCTTCGCTGCCCTGGGTAGTGTTTACCGATCCTCAAGTAGCCGGTGCAGGATTAGATGAAGCCCAGGCAGAAGCTCAAAATATTCCATTCGAAGTTTCTAAATTATCACTGAGTGATGTGCCTCGTGCCTTAGCGGCCAATGATACAAGAGGATTTATTAAACTCATTCGCAATACTGAAACCGACAAATTAATCGGTGCGAGAATCGTTGCACCTGAAGGAGGGGAATTGATTCAGCAATTAAGTATGGCAATCAAACACGGTATTACCGTTAAAGAATTAGCTGAGAGTTTCTATCCCTATCTCACGTTGGGCGAAGGTATTAAGCTCGCTGCCATTGCGTTTGGAAAGGATGTTTCAAAACTGAGTTGCTGTGCTAGCTAAATTTCCATAGATGAATACTTTTTACTTCTTCTAAGAGGATTGCATACTGAATTGAAGTGCTTATAAACCTAAGTTGAATTAGTGGTTCGCTTCTTTTTCAAAAACCTTTCATCAAAATGTACAGGATACCACCGAACAATACCAACGCAATCGTAATTCCAACCTGCTTTCTTAGTCGAACATCTCCTCTCACCAAGCTTATTATAAGCTTCACCATGTTGTTACTCAGCGAAGCAAGAATAACAACAAATGTGGCTGCTTCCAGCCGTTGTGTTTTTTCAGCAAACTTTGCCATGTTAATTGTTATAGCATCAACATCTGAAAAACCTGAAATAATTCCGGAAACATACAATCCTGCTGTTCCCCAAAATTTATCAGCATAAAATACCATCAAAACTATTCCCAGATAAATCGCTCCAAAAATCAGGGCGTTACCCAACTCCATTGGGCTGCCGGCTGAGATGCTGGTTGTTGGGGCTTGCCTTCTTTCTCTCCATAATATCATGCCCACAGCAATAAGCAATACTGCAATCATGATGATGCCTGGACTCAGCAGTTGCTCAAACAACAAAAAACTGAATACGTATGAGAAGAACAATATTCTGACAAACATAACAGCGCATGCCAACAAAATGCCACAAGCATACAGATGAGCGAGTGGTTTTTGTTCTTTGCTTCTTGCAGAATATACCCAGGTTACCAGCGGTGCTCGAAAACAACCCGCCAAGGATTGCTGTTAACAGTATGCCTTTTTCAGGTTTTCCGAATTTAAGGAGCATGTACCCAATAAATCCTAGTGAGGAAACTACGAGCACAACCCAGGCAATTTCATTTGGATCGATTATACCTTCGGGCCCGTAAGTCGCATCCGGAATAAAGGGAAAAACCAGAATGAACAGAATGCAGAATTTTACAAAAGCTGTTAACTCAACTTTGTTAAGCCGATCTAGATAGTAATGAAATTGCTCTTTAAAAGATAATATCGCGACCGCTAGCACTGTCAACACCATGGCTTCTCGAAACAAATGCAGGCCTGTCAATATCCCTGTAACAAAAACCAAAATCAGAACTACTTCCTGCTTTATCTCCAATGATCCTGATTTCTCTTTGGTATAATAAATAATCGTGCTCAAAATAAACATACCGGCCATAGAGATAGGCAATAACCAGTAATGACCAGTATGTTGGGCGATGATAGTAATTACACATCCCAGTACAGCCAGAAGAGGCATTGTACGTATTCCAGTAAGTTGACGATATTGTAAAGCGGCATCGACTTCACGTTCAAGACCATAGACTAATCCGATAGCAATGGAAACAATGATTGCCAGCAAACTAGGTGATAGAATATTCTGAAGTGTATCGTGCATTTATTTAAAGATTACTCAGTATCACAAACTGCATGGGTTTTAGACGGAGTTTGATATAATGTCCAATGTAATCCGGATTTTCCTGCACCTTTACCTCCCCTGTGTCTCCATATAGAAATTTAAAGAAAGCCTTATCAATATTCGGTTGACGTTTAATTGAGACGTATTCTTCCTTTTCTTCTGTAGTGGATGAATTGAAAGCCACTACCATTTCCTGATTGAATAAAACCCTTGAGAAGGCAATCAGACATTTCTCACATTCGGGTAAATGAAAATGCATTTCGTTCGTAGAGATTTTCCGCATATGCATATGCCCAAATTTCAAGACAGAACTTTTCTTCCTTATTGTTGCTATTTGTGAAATTGCTTGATAGATTTTATTCGTCCTATCCAAGGCATCGGATACTTTGTCATCCGGATTAAACATAGCTTCGCGTATGTTCGCGTCCTCTTCGCCCGAACCCTCAAAGCCCTGTTCTGTTCCATAATAAATACACGGTGTACCAAGCGCACAGAGTAAAAATCCAATACCTGCGATGATCTGTTCTTCGGTTGCATCTTTTCCAAACCGGTGCTTAAGGGATTGTCCGACCTGATCATGGTTGTCGATAAATGTCACCAGGAACTCGCCAAAGTCACCACGGCCCAATGCATTTCTGCGAAGGGATTCATACCGTTCCAGCAATCGCTCGGGAGAAGCCTTTCCTTTGATGACATCGGCAAGAATATGGTACAGCGGGAAATCCAAAACCGAGTTGAGTCCGTAAGAAATATTTTGTCCATCAACCGTTACTGTTGTGGTAGGACCTATATACCGGTTATATGTATCCTCTGAACTAACTAATTCTCCAAAGAGAAAGAAGTTTTTTTTGCCTAGCAAATAGGAGTATTCTCGGATCTGCGAACAAAATCTACTGATGGCCTCTTCACCCATGTGCTTGACGGCATCCAAACGGAAGCCATCGATATCTACTTCTTTTATCCAATAGCAATGTGTCCGGATCAGAATATCCTGAACGTACCGCGCCTCAGCGGAGTCATCCATTCGAAAAGCTTTGAGGCCCTGAAAATCTCCCTCGCGTGTTTCCGGATATGAATCATAATTTCGAATCTGTCCTTTGCGTCCGTACAATTCAGGATCACGAAGTTCAATGGGTATCGGGTGATCGTTAGAGCGCCATCCAGCCAGGGGAAACCTTGCCCCCTCATAGTAATAGTAGGGAACATCCTCAGGGTAAAACCAATTGTTTCCTGAATGATGTAACACTATATCCAGGAATACGCGCATATCAAGTTTATGGGCCGCATTGACCAGTTCCTCCAGGTCTTCCTTGGTACCAAATCGTTTATCCACTTCAAGATAGTTCTGAATGGCATAACCGTGGTATGACTCCGGATTATTCTCAAACAAAGGGCTAAGCCAAAGAGCCGTGCAACCCAACTCCGAAATATAATCGAGGTTATTGATGATCCCACGAATGGTACCACCACAAATATGTTTAAGCTGCTCAGAGTCGCCATAGCCCTTGGAGCTATTTGATTTAGCTGGCTTTCGAGTGAGGTCATCGTGAAAACGATCGACCAGTAAGAAGTAGATAAATTCTTCCCTCCACTCGCGGTGGCAATTCTTCCAGTATTTCTTTCCCTGCTTAGGAGCAAGGTCAATTTCATCAATGGACCAAACTGTATTCATATCCCGAATCGTTTAAAAGTCATTTGCATAATTGTTTCGTGAACTCAAATTAGTAAGAACGCAGGTGCCGATCAGAAAAAACCTTGGTTGATAGTTATGGTTAATTGGCAAAACAGGCCAAGGATTAGGGACTACCTTTTTTGCCTACGAAAAAAGGGCACACCAACCAGATGTGCCCTTACTAACCCTAAACAAAACTCAACTAATTATGAAAAACTCAATCTCACCCTTAGAAACTTATAACTGCTTCAAGCATTACACCGCTAAATTCAGCGCCAGCAAATCTTCCTGTCCATGCATTGCCATCATAGCTTTGTTTCAAATATTCCAGTTTGGTCAGGATATTTTTTGAGATATACCAGCCGCCAGCAAAATTCAGCCGACTAATCTCAAGTTTATCAGTTGCACTCTCTAACTGTTTTCCGCTGATTGTGTTGTAGCGGGCTGCCACATAAAACTTTTCATTCTGGCCAAAGCGATAAATAATATCCCCTGCGAGTTGGGTAAATGCACCCTCCTTATCTGGTTGTGGTGTGGTGAATTCATTGCTTCCGGAGGCCCGTTCGATAACACCAAACAATTCAAGTCCTTTAAATTTGATAAATGGGTTGATTTGAAGTGCCGTGATTTTGGTAAATCGTGCATTGTAACGACCATCAAAATTTCCGCCTTGTACGTTGCCGCTGGCATCTGGCTGGGTGTAGGTTACGTAATAGTACCTTGAACCGGTGCGGTCGCCACCATAAAGCCAAGTGCCCGTTGTCTCACCTTTGTTGATATACCAGGAACCGGTTAATCTTACTCTAAGGTCATCGTTGATCTGCTTGTCGTATCCCAACTTACCGTAAAACGAAGGCTTGTTGTCGCTTTGATCGTTGACTCTGACATTTTGGTTAAGTTTTCCATTGGTTACGCCAACAAGCGCTAAGAATCCTTTGTTTTGCACGGTCACTTCGCCAAATGGCTCGGTCGAAAATGCATCCATGATGTAATTCTCATTAAATGGATTGAATATCGCCCGTGCGTTGTCTGATCTTCTGAAGTGAGTATCACCGTAATTGAATTCATCGTACCCGATAGTGATGCTCGTAAATTTCATCACACCTTCGAGGAATCCTGGCTTAACAAAATCGAGCTTGTCCATTCGCAGGTAACCTCCTTTGATATAGAAATCATTGTGATTTCTGGAAGACAAATAAGAGCGCAGGTGCATCCGCACACCATCAAGCAATTGAACATCCACGTTCAAGTTTGCCGTAGGTAAGTTAAAATCTGATCCAAGTTCTACCAGGTTATCAAGATCGTTGCTCTGATTGAGGGATTGAAATTGCATGGCGAAGTCTCCACCAATTCTGATTTTCATTCCCTGGAAAGAAATCGTATCTGATTTGCTGGGTTCAAACACGTTGAGACCCCGCTTGTCATTGGGCCGCCAGTATTGTAAAGACGGTACTTGTGCATACAACACTCCTGATGTAAAGAATAGTAGGGGAAGTATGGCTTTGAGAATATTACCAATAGTTTTCATGATGATCGTATTAAATGGTTTGGATAAACAATTAAGATTAGAAAGGACGTTGAAGGACAATCCTGGAAAACGCCCGAGTAAGCAACACATGAACGTATTCCTTACCGATTTCGGCTAAATGATCTAAAGGAGAAAAGTTTGGAGCAGGATGGAGCGGTGTTTACCAGACCTGGCAGGTGGATCATTTATTGAAGGTTGCAAAAACCGATCACTCTGGATATTACTTATATCCAATTGCGTATTGTGTGTTATGATTGAGACGAGACTCGTAGAGGATAAGATTGTGGGGGTTGACACGGACTGAAAATCATCTATTGACAAGGTGACTTCTTCATTCTTGCAACCGTCACAAGATTCCTCGGAAGTCTCACAACAGTCATCTGTATTTTTTTCGAATAGCTCCGTGCGGATAAGTTTGTCATGACAGAAATGCTGGAAGACCGTCAATTCTCGGATGGGAATTAACAGGGTTGTCAGCGCAGTAATATGCAGGATGAACCTTAGCATTTTTGTCGTGCTTTGAATGTCACATCCAAAAGTATTCCACCCATAGCCAGCGGCAAATGGTCAAAGTCATTTCATTAAATGATTAATATCAGTTTTTCAATAACGGTACGGCCACCTTACCAATAGTGATTTTCATAGCCGCATTACCGAGTCATTTGTGATTCTTCGATTAATGAAACTACATCAATCTGAGCGAATTATTGAGATTGAGAAATCGTCCCTGACATTGACGGAGATATGGATAAAAACAAAACAGCCCAGAAAAGATTCCGGGCTGTTTTGTTGATGTGAAGAGTATCAAAGCATTGCCTTGATTCCGATCATAAGACTTCTTGGCATTCCAGGTCGTAGACCGGCAGGCCTTCGGGCAACAGCATACACCTCATTGGTAATGTTGGAGATAGACCCGTATGCTGTAAGAAATTTGTTCAATCGAATGTTCGTTGAGAGATCGACAACAAAATTTCCGTTCAGTTTTTCCGATGGTGGGATTTCGCCTTGTCCGGGGTTGGTCCGCATCGCACTGACATATTTGGAACTTACATTTACATCAATAAAGCGATGTTGTATCCCCGCGTTCAGTGTTAATTGGTGAGTGGCCAAATAAGGAATTTGATCACCCTTAACAACATTGCCCCAATCCTCAGTATCAGGATCAAAGGAACTTCCAAATTCTCCATCAGTAAACGTATAGGCCAATGAAACCGGGATACCTATGCCTTTCGTCCCTGTGATAAACGTATACTGTAATTCAAGTTCAGTTCCGGCCACGGTCGCTTTGCCCGCATTAAATAAATCACCGGTCCCACCACCACCGCTGGCCGCCAGGTCAGATCCAAGCAAGTTTGAATAATTATTGTAGAAGAAGACTGCCTGTGCATTCAACCTTGACTTAACAAGGCGGGTACCCAACTCATAGTTGGTACTCTCTTCAGGTTTATCATCCTTGTCAAAACCAGGGGGCGCGAACCCTTTGTGAATACCTGCGAAAGTATTCAGGTTTTTCGTAATTGAATAATTGATGCCCATACCTGGAATCCAAACGCCAACACGATTTTCTTTCGTTGTAAGATTTGCTCCAGTCCGTTCGGGATCGGATGTTTTGTAATCGAGTTGCGTAAGTTCAATGCTCTCAAAGCGAACACCTGGCAAGGCTGAGAATTTGCGGTACGTTAAACTATATTGCAGATATGCGGCTGAAGCTTTGGCATCGCTAATCCGATTGCTTTCCGTCCCTGGAGTTCCGGCTGTTGTGAGTTTCATTACACCATTCTCCATTGCATAGATATCCTGCCATTGATACCTGTCTTCTTCATCCTGATGGTACCGCAGGCCCACTTCAATATCGTGATCAACTTCTGACGTTTTGAAATTGAACCCTGTAACCATCTGGATGCCCCTTGAATAGTAGCTGCGGTTATTTGCTTTTACATAAAGGGCATCGGTATTGGGGCTGGTCTGACCGGTCACAAGGTTGTACGCATCACCGTAGGTTATTGGGTCATCCAATAAGTTTGCAATAGATACCTTTGCATTGGTACCATATTTAACTGCATCGAGTTTGTACCAATTGCGGCTAAATTGATTCCGGTAAGCCGTAACGGAAACATCCATGAAACGGGTCGGTATTATATTGTATTTTAAGGAATACTGATTGTGTTTTGTTGTGATGTTGTCAACTTGAGAGGAGGAGTATCTCCGGTAAGGGTTACTGTCGAAATCCCCCTGAGTCAGTCCAAGATAGGTTTCATTTGCATTGCTGGTGGCTTGGCCTATCTTAAACGTTAGCGCTTGATACACTTTGGCGGAAGAAGGAGTGTTGATCATGAACTTGGCCAAGTAATCTTCATTGGTAAAACCTGTTGGCCCGCCATTGTCAAGTTCTTTAAAGCCCGTGGCAGTCTGTTGATACGTCTCCAACACAAAACCACCATATTCAAATGACTGTCCAATGGATGCCTGCGCAATTCTGCGACCGAAGTTTCCACCCAGTAAATTTACACGAGCAGAAAAATCGGATGGAATTTGAGTGGAAATAAAGTTGATAGCACCACCGGTAGTGTACGGACCATATTTTATTTGACTTGATCCTTTGCGAACTTCGATGCCCTGCATTCTACCCACGGTTGGAAAGTAATAAGCTGCAGGCGAGGAATAAGGTGCGGGTGCGGCAAGTACTCCATCTTCCATCAATGTAATTTTGCTGCTACGTTCAACACCGGTGCCACGCATCCCGATGTTCGGGCGTAAACCAAAACCATCTTCTTCCTGCAGGTTTACTCCGGGCACATTTCTCAGAATTCGGTTGACATCACTATAATTGAATTCATTGAGTACTTTCAGACTTAAATAATGTGCAGATCCTGGAATATCTGGGAGGTATTTACTTCCACCAGTGAGCGTTTCCCGCGAAACAACTATTTCCGGAAGTTCATACAAACTTTCTTTCATCGCCAGCGTAAGCTTTACAGTTTCTTCAACAGTCAAATCGATGGGTTGAGATAGAGTAATAAACCCTATCGATGACAACTTCAGGACGTACTTTCCTGGCACAAGCCCGTTGAGGCTAAAAAATCCTTTCGCATTCGAAACATCACCGCTTCTTGTTTCATCAATAAAGACATTGACTCCTGCAAGGGGTTGGTTGTTAATATCGGTTATCGTTCCTTCGACAGATCTGTCGGATTGCGCCAGAGATTGGAGGAGGCTAACATAAAAGACTGTGAAAAGAAGTATAGATTTGATTTTCATAGGGTCGTTACAATTATTTAGAATGATTCTAAATAGCCTGCAATTGTATCTATTATTTAGATTAATTCCAAACAAGCATTGGCGTTTAGGCTTAACAAATGCCCTAATTAAAATGCCGATGCTATCAAATCAGCAATTTCAACCTTGTTGGTAGGATGACCGATTGTATTGGTTGTTACGATTGTGGCGACTCCGGCCTCTTGCAATTCCTGAAAAGAATTGCCTGCAAAAATGCCGTGTATACCAATGCATACTGGAGGTTTCATTCCGGCCCTCTTTAGATGACCGACTGTTTCAATCATGGTGTGAGCGGTAGAGATAATGTCGTCAACCAAAACCGGTGAATATTCCCGATACCTCTCTACCTGGGGAACGGCAACTTCGACTTCCCGGTCACCACGCCTTATTTTTTCTAATACAATGAAAGGTGCACCGGCATTCTTCGCTACCACCTCAACCCACTGCTCACTTTCGCTATCAGGTCCAATCAGAACAGGCTTCTCGATATTGTTGCGAATCCAGGCCGATATGAGTCCGGCAGCATGTAATACCTTACATGGCACAGTATAAATCTCACTCATCGAATTCCTTCTATGGAGGTGAGGATCGATGGTAATTAATGTATCAGCAAAGTTGGAGATGAAGCGGGCAAAATATGTTGAAGTAACTCCTTCACCCGTGTTGAACTGTTTGTCCTGTCGCATGTAGGCAAGATAGGGAGCTACTAAACAGGTGCAGTCTGCTCCCTGTTCTTTCGCTGCCTGGCTTAGAAAGAAAAGAGACAGAAGTTTTTCATCAGGATTATTCAACGAACAAACCATGATCACTCTTTTTTCCTTTACATCCGAGTGTATCCTAATGTAGGTTTCTCCATCCGGAAAATGGCGGATAGTTAGTTCGCCTATATCGGCTTTCAAACTGGTTGCCAGTTTCCCAGCCAAGTCTTCGTTTCCAGGAAGGGCAAAAACAATTGTGTTCATCCTTTTTATTTTTAGTTACACAATTTGAAGGATAGTCTCAGGGCTTGATTTTAAATACTCTTTGGCATACTCAAGTTCGCCTTTTGATTGCGCGAAGAGAATCAACAGCACATCGCCTTTGCTAATCTTTTTATAGAGAGGAGACATAAATAAAATCCCGGCTCCAGGGGCATGAGGTGCTCCACACAGTTTGGCCAACTTAGCAAGTTTACGGTTATCAATATTGGCAACCACTCCATCCTTGTTACTGATTACTTCATACCGGAATTGACCAACTGTTGGTTCGGTAAACCGCCCTTGGGCCTGGCAAATTGCCTGAAATTTTTTCCAGGCTTCTCCTTTTTCAAGAATTGAAAAGGCCATTTGATAACCACCATTAGAGGAAGTTTTCCCTGTCATTTCCAATAATCGGCCTGCGAGTTTAAGTGAGCGATCGCGCAGATCGATAGGGGCTTCTTTGTTTCCTTTTAGCACTGCGATTATATCCAATGCTTCAAGAGCCGGACCGATGCCACGTCCTACTGGTTGTTGTCCATCTGTAAAAACAACATCCAGGGTCATGTTTATTGCAGCTGCCACACTCATCATCAAATCCTTAACGTGAACAGCTTCTTCCATCGTTCGCACTTTCGCTGACTTACCAACAGGTATATCAATAACAACATGTGTTGAACCTGCAGCAGCTTTTTTCGAAAGCACCGAAGCAATCAATTGAGCGGGGCTATCAAGATCCAGGGATCGTTCAATTGAAATCAGGATATCATCTGCCGGGCTAAGTTTAACAGCCCCTCCCCAAGCCATACAACCTCCTTCCTGTTCTACAACCTTGCGTATAGCGATCAAGTCAAGGTTCGCGTTCGTGAATGTCTCCACAGTGTCGGCTGTTCCTGCAGGAGATGTAATAGCCCGCGAAGATGTTTTAGGTATGGTAAGACCTGCTGCAGCAATTATGCTCACAACAATTGGCGTTGTGCGATTTCCTGGAAGGCCCCCTACGCAATGTTTGTCTACTACAATTCCGGGCCAGGACAGTTTCTGACCGGAATGGATCATTGCTTTTGTCAGGTAAATTATTTCTTCAGTCTTAAGACGGTCATTGGAGCAAGCTGCGATGAAGGTTGCCAACTCAATGTTGGAGTATTTACCGTCCGTAATGTCACGGATAATATCCTGGTAAGCTTCCGGCTCAAGAGATTGACCATACAATTTGGCCCTGACGCTACGCAAGGATTCTACAGGCGGAAGATGGCTGACCCCAATGAAGTCGCCTTCTTTCACATTCAACCTTTCCATTGCTTCCATCGACAACGCAGCTTCTCCGTGTTCCAGCAGGTTGCTATTATGAATTACATTTAATGTGGCAATGATTTGCTTTCCGCCACAACTTACAATTACCCTTGTAAGCGCAGTGAAACCCTCCGCAACACAGACATGACAATCATGACGCATGTAAATAGTATTCTCACGATACGTATCGATGCCAATTGATTTTACTTTTAAGTTATTAGAATGATTAGGTTCCATGTTCCTTTACATTTTTCATTAGTATCCTTTTGCCATCTTCCAGCATGTGCTTTAAGCACCATCTGCAATACCAGTCGGCAAATAAGAATGAAAGGATTTTGTGAAATACACCTTCGGGTTTCTTGTAGCTGATGGAGAGTTTTGCACTTGTCCCATTCGGAATTTTTGTAAGCAATAAATGCATCTGATACCAGGAATAGATGATCAGCTTAGGATCTCCAATTGTTTCCCAGATCTTCTCTTCTCCAGGCACCCACTTGGTAACTTCAACGGTGAAGTCCATTTTAATTCCCATCATTTTACCTGTCCAACGATATTTAGTTCGAAGGCCGGTGTGGTTTTCGGTAAGGAACTGCAAGTTGAGTTTGCTCCCCATCATCATCACCGAGGATTCTGTCATGTGCATGCCGGTAACTCCGAGATTATCAAGGCAATTAAAAACCTCTTCCGGTTGAAATGAATAGGTAGCTATGCGAGTTAATGTTTGCATAGGGCCTTCTAAAAAATATTATTTCTCCGTTTCATAAATCAATAACCTGATTCAAATGAGGTATGGCAGTCTCCCAGTTATACACCTGACGAATCTTTTCCTGCAATGCCCGAGCTGAGGCAGGCTCTCCGTGAGTGATAAAAATATATTTCGGAGGCTTTGAAAGGCTACTCATCCAATGGATAAGTTCTTCCTGATCGGCATGAGCCGACAAGCCTTCTACATTTATGATGGATGCTCTTACCTTGAAAAACTTTCCTCTTAGTTTTATTTCATTTGCACCATCCAACAGTTGGCGACCTCGTGTTCCTTCGGCCTGATAGCCAACCAGAAGAATTGTTGCCGCTTTGTCATTCAAATAACGCTCAAAATAAGTAAGGATTCGTCCACCGGTTGCCATTCCACTTCCAGCAATAATGATTTTCGGATGACGATCCGCGACCAGTTTCATTGTTTCTTCCATTGTTTTTACACGGATAATGTCACGGCACATTTCCGTGCACTCTTCTTTCGACAACCTGTGCCATTCCGAATGGCAGTGAAAAATTTCCAAAACGTTTCGCCCCATTGGACTGTCCATATAAACAGGAACTTCAGGAATAGCCTTACTTTTTTTCAGTTTCCATAACAGGAACATCAGCAATTGTGTACGCTCAACGGCAAAGCTCGGGACCAGTATCGTTCCGTCTTTGGAAGAAGACTCAACAATTGCCTTAGCAAGTTGCACTTCCGCGTCCGGAGGATGTGCCCGATTTCCATAGGTTGATTCCATGACAAGGACATCGGTTTCCCGGGGTAATTCAGGTGGATAAAGTAAAGGATCTTTCATTCTTCCAATGTCACCGGAAAATGTGATTAGTTTTCCATTAACTTTTAATTCAATGTACGTTGCTCCAAGGATATGACCATTGTAACAAAACCTAACCTGAATATTATCCGCCACTGTTATCCATTCTTTAATGGGTTGTGATACGAAAAGTGGAATTGTTTTTTGCACATCGTTAAGGTCATAAAGCGGAAGGGCTTCCTTATGTTTACTATAACCAAAACGATTGGCATGTTCTGCCTCTTCTTCCTGTATCTTTGCGCTGTCTTCTAAAATTACTTTGGCAATTTCAGACGTAGGTGACGTACACCAAATCGGGCCATTGAATCCTTCCTTTACCAATCTTGGTAGGTGCCCCACATGATCGAGATGGCCGTGGGTAATCAATACCAGATCAATTGACAATGGATCAACCGGAAACTTCTCCCAATTCAAAACACGCAATTGCTTGAGTCCCTGAAATAGGCCACAATCAATCAGTATGGTTGTGTTGTTTGCCTGAAGTAAATATTTTGATCCGGTTACCGTTCCGGCAGCACCTAAAAAAGTCAACTTTATACCGGTATTCATTGTCGGATCAGGTTGAGGCTTTTTACAATCTGGATAACGATCAACGACAGCAGACTCATGCTCACTGAGATCATCCAGTCTTCATTCGACAGCGGAAAAATGTCCAATGCCTTTCTTACTATTTCTACCTGGTACGAAATGAAAAGTAATGCAAGACAGGCAACAACTGCATACCAGACATACCGGTTCTTCATGACTTCACTGGTAAAGAATCTGGATCCAGCGGCATTCATGTTGAAAACATGCAGGATTTGTGAGAAGATCAGTGTAAAGAACAAGATGTTATTGCAAAGCTCTGGGTTCCAGGTTTCAGTCTTGTGAACCGTATAATGGCTTATGAATACAGCGCCTAAGGTTGTTAAGGTGATGATAACGGAGTAGACAATAATCGCTGCCCATCGTTTGGTATCGATAATGGGTTCATCCGTATTGCGGGGAGGCTGTTTCATAATAGAAGCGCCACCGGCTGTTACACCAAGAGCAAGCGCAGGAAGGACATCGGTGATGATGTTGATGTAGAGGATCTGTAAAGGAAAGAGTTGAAAATGAAGATTGAGCACGGATGCAACGGCAATCACAAAGAGCTCGCTTAGGTTACAAGACAAAAGAAAAATAACAAACTTCCTGATGTTATCGAATATGATGCGGCCCTGACGAATGGCTAGTACAATCGAAGAGAACGAGTCGTCTTTCAAAACCATGTCGGCCACTTCCTGTGCCACCTGAGTTCCGCGTAAGCCCATCGCTATTCCGATGTCTGACTTTTTAAGAGCAGGCGCATCGTTCACCCCATCACCGGTCATTCCTACTATGTGTTTTCTGTCTTGCAACACATTCACCAGATCAAGTTTTTGTTTCGGGCTTACACGAGCGAATACTGTGGCTCCCACCCAATGGTCTTTCTCATCTTCTGAAAGATGATCATAGTCTTTCATGTCTTTACCAGTCATGACGGGCCGGTCCACCTGATCCAAAATTCCCAGTTGTCGTCCGATATTTTCGGCTGTGGCCGGATGGTCACCGGTTATCATAATCACCTTAATGCCTGCCGACTTACATTCCTTCACGGCACCGAAAACATCGGCCCGGGGTGGGTCGATCATGCCAATCAATCCGGCAAATACTAAATTAGAGGCCAAAGAATCCTCACCATTGCTGGCCATGCGTGTTGCAGCCGCGATCACTCGGTAACCTGATGCTGAAAGTTTTTCAGCTTCCAATAACAGGTTTTTTTTCAGGGCTCCATGGAGCTCAAATTCTTCCGTGCCATTGATAACGTATGTGCACTTATCTAGCAATTCTTCTGCGGCACCCTTTGCATAAATCAATGATTTACCTTCGGTTGTTTGATGCCGGGTAGCCATGACTTTGGTTTCCGAGGAAAATGGTTCTTCCTGTACTACCGGGTTTTCCTTTCGCATCGCTTCTATGGAAGTTCCCTGAGCGATGGCAAATTTCAGGAGCCCCACTTCAAGCGGATCACCGGTTTCACTTCCATTTACACCAAGGGCGGCTGTGTTGCATAGCACAGAACATGCTAAAACCCGTTGGAATGCCGGGTCATCAGAATTGACAATTTTTCCATTGCTTACATCGTACTTGCCGGAAGGCGTTACGATAACATGTACCTCAATTTTGTTTTGGGTTAGGGTTCCTGTTTTATCGGTGCAAATCACGTTGGTACCACCAAGGGTCTCTACAGCCGATAATTTCTTCACGATCACATTGTGCCGGGCCATTTTCATCATTCCCTGAGCAAGCGCTAGTGTGGCAACAATGGGCAACCCCTCAGGTACAGCTGCCACTGCCAGTGCGATAGCTGTTTCGAGCATTTCAAGAATATGCTGGCCATTCAGAATACCTGCAAAGAAAATGATGACCACCAGCGCTACTGTAACTTTGATCAGTTTCTTGCTGAACTGTTCGAGTTTCTTTTCCAGTGGAGTGGCGGCTTGCTCGGCTGTTTGCACAAGGCTGGCTATTTTTCCAAGTTCGGTCTGCATGCCGGTACCGGTGAGTAGGCAATAGGTGTTTCCTTTCGTAACAAAAGTTCCTTTGTACACCATGTTAATACGTTCGGCAAGAGTGGTGGATTCCGGTAGCGTGGTCGTTTTCTTTTCCACGGGAATGGATTCGCCCGTGAGGGCAGCTTCATCAACTTGCAATTGTGATGAGCGCAAAATGCGACCATCGGCAGGAACCATATCGCCCGCCTCCATGAAGATCAGATCACCGGGAGCAAGTTCCTCGGCATTGATCTCCTTCATCTCTCCGTTGCGAATAACCTTGGCGGGAAGAACAGACATTTTTTTCAACGCCTCCATCGATCGCTCAGCCTGGTATTCCATGTAAAATCCGATGATGGAATTAATGAAGATAACAACAAGAATGGCAGAACCATCTAGCCACTCCTGAAAGAAAAATGATAGACCAGCCGCCAAGATGAGCAGATACACGATAGGACTATTGAACTGCCTGAGAAAGACCAACCAGAGGCTTTTCTTTTTCTCATGCGTGATCGAATTGGTTCCAAACTGCTGCAGCCTCTGCGTGGATACCTCCTCGCTAAGGCCGCGGGTTCCGTCTGCCTCAAGCGATTGCAGAACGTCCTCCAAGGATCGGCTATGAACAGCTTGCTTAAAGATTTCAGTGTTGATCATGTTGCATAAGTTTATGACATAGTTGATGGCCTTCTTCCAGAACTTCCTTTATCCGGAGGACAGGAAGGTTTATCTGCCGGAGATATGCGGGATTGTGACATATATCGCGGCACAAGACAATTTTCTTTTCCAGTAATAATTTCTTTTCCTGTTGGGTGAGCGTGGTAAGACATGTAAGGGGATAAAGACCTGTTTCCTCGATCATTTCACGCAGGCTTCCACGTTGAGGAAAATCAAGGCTTACGAGATTCAGCCCTGAGCATGCCGCATATTTAATTGCGTCTGTGGTAAACCGGGTGTTGGTTACCACCCAGCCTTGATGAAATTTTTCTCCGTGACCAGGAATTAATTTCCAGTGCGCCTCCACATCTTGAAAACGCGCCTGTATGTAAAGTGGAATCTTAACATCGCAGACCATACCCGGGCTGTTGTGATACTTGCATTCAATCATGAAATGACGGTCATCTTTCTGAGCGATTACGTCCACTTCGTGGTTGACACAATGTCCTTCCACTATTTTTCCCACTTGAACCTCGAAATTCTTTTGCTTAAGAATTTCCGATACATATAATTCAAAGGGAAAGCCTGATGGTCCTAGTTCCATGATACCACTTTTAAGATGGTAACGTCCTGCCACCGGCCGGGCAGCACGCCTTAACAATTCGTGAGCTTTTTTATAAATGTGTTTGGTAGACATTTCGTTTGGGAGGCCTTTTGCGACTTCTGATGCTACCTTCTCTGCCAAAATAGCAGAGGCTCCAGCCCGCATGAGCGATTGTAGCAACTTGTCTTTTTGAAATGCTTCACTTTCACCGGAAGCTTTAATAATGGTAGCGGTCATGGCTGATTGATTTTATCAATATTGAATTGTACTCTTTCAAAGGAATCCGCTAACTCACGCACAACTTTTGGAATACTTTCTGGAGGCAATCCATTTTTTTTGTGCGGGTAAATTTTAACCGACCAGATCAATTCATTTCGGGTGGCATCTATGGCCTGCATCCTGATAAACAACTCTTTGTCGTAGTAGCGAATTCTCTGAGGAGAGGAAGAATTCCCTTTAAGCCTGTCGGATGTGTTTTCAAACGGCCAGGAAAAAGAATTGGTAATACTTTGAGTTGCACTGGTTTCGTTGCTTGTGCGCGATGAAACCCGGCCTACGAGGTGTTCCTCCCAGCGTAAAATAAAAATGAGTCCGGGTTGGAGTGAATCATTTTTTAAGCCCAAGGTTCTCAGGTTATTGGAGAAACCATTCCCTATGGACTGAAGGAGACCCAAGTGTTGTTTCCCTGAATCAGGAACTATCATCATGGAAAAGGACGAATAAGGATAATCTTGTTTTGGAGCTATCTGATAGCTATCAATTTGATAGCTGGATGCACAACTTATAAGGAGATAGCATGCTAATGTCACTTTGAAGAGGCAGTAGCCAAATGTGTTAGATATAAATGAACTTCGAACCTTAGTAATCATTGCTTGTTTTTCATCGCCCGATTAATATTGTTACAAAGGTGTCTCAACGTTCGCCCGAGGGGGGGTGGTGGTTCACATATCCATCCCCTCCATCACACCGCCACCTTGTTTTACTTTCCATGCACTGTTTAATAAATAGGCACCGGATGTCACTACGCGGTCGCCTGCCATTAACCCACTTATGATTTCTACTTCGCGTTTGTTGCTGATACCCGTTTCAACCATGCGTTGTTCAAACATGCCATCTGGCGTTTCAATCCAAACGGTAGTAAAATTCTCCAGTAGTAGCGCTGATTTTGGTATCACCAGCGTCTCTTTTCTGTTGCGTTTTAAGTAGACATAGGCCATTAAGCCAGGCTTATAATTTCCTTTCTGATTGCTAATCTTGATGCGCACCAGATTGATCTTTGTATTGTCTTCCAGTCGCGGATTATCGTACACGATCTCGCCTTTGATGCGTTCGCCCGGGAAAGCTTCAAACTCCACTTCAAGTGTCGGTGACTGTCTCAGGAAGTTGATCTCACTGCTGTATAATTGGGCTTCGATCCATAAACTATTTAAGTCAGCCAGCCTGAACATGGGGCTACCGATCTCAGTGTATTCACCCTCTCGCACGAGCAATTCAGACAAGAACCCGCTGCGGTTGGAGTAGAAGGTGATCAGTGGAGAAATGCTTTTCGTTTTTTCAAGCTCATTGATTTGTTTTTCCGTCAGCGTCCAAAGTTCAAGGCGTCTCCGGGCTGCTTCGACCATTCTTTGGGTAATCTCTTTTTGTGTGGTTGCTTTTATATTTTCGTTGATGGCCAGCAGATATTCATTTTCGTATGACAGAAGTTCTTCGCTATAGATACTGTATAGAGGATCTCCGGTGTTCACATAGGTGCCGGGGTTGCGCACAAAAAGTTTATCGATCCGGCCCTTTACGCGGGAGCTAACGATATTGATATTTCGTTCATCGACCGCAGCGGTGCCAATCAGTGTTGTCTCTTCAAAGATTGTTTTGATTTGTGCAGTGTCGATCTGAATATTAGCCACTATTCTTTCCTGTTCGGTTAACGAGAGCATCGCGTCATGCGCATCGCCATGTCCTTCATGCGCTTGTTCTTTCTGTCTACAGGAGGCCGAGAGGGCGAGAATCAATAGGGTTATATAAATCGTATTTCTTTGCATGACTCACTCTGGTTTGACTAAACTTTCACGATCCATTAAGTACCCGGCATCTAACGCCACTTCATCGTCTGCCTCCAATCCGCTCAACACAGTTACCCGTCCTTGCGAAACCGGACCAAGCCTCACGAACTGGATTTCTAAAATGTGAGTGCCCTCTTCAGTTTGCCCCACTTTTTTCCATACGGCCTGCCTGCCACCCAAATACAGAATGCTGGTGGCCGGCAAGGTCAACGACTCTTTTGTTTTTGGGTGGATAGTAGCCTCTAGTAGTGAATTGATACGTAGGCTTCTATTGACATTTGATAGATACACTCTTACCTGAATGAACTTCTGACCTGTGGCATATTGTGGCTCGATGTATCGCACAATAGTCTTGATTGGTTTATCAGGAACTAACTCACTCACCATTGTTACACTATCGTTCAGTGCTATTTCATCCTGATGAAGGTTATCCACTGACAAAATACCCCACACCTCACGAAGATTATTGATCCAAAAGAGTGTCTGCCCTGGCGAAACGTATGCTCCTTCACGGATTGGTCCGGACGCTGAAGTTGTGGAAGATGAGGCCGGCTGTTTTTGCTGGGAACCTGAACCCATACCACCCCCCATCTTACTTCCTCCAGAAGAAGCCATCGCTGGTCCAGTAGAGGACATTTGGGTTGATGATGAATAAAAAATGTATCCATCATAGGCACTGTAGATGGAAAGCGTTAGGGATGCCTTGCCTGATTCTACAATCTGCTTTATTTGAACATCGGTTATTCCCAGAAGTTTAAGTTTATGAGCAGCATGCTTTGGAAGTTCTCCCTCCGGGTCAACTTTGTGTGCATACAAAAGTTCTTCCTGATACGTATTAAGATCCGGACTATATAAGTCAAGTATCTTATCACCTTTCCGTACAAATTGATTTTCATATTTCACATAAAGCTTTTCGATACGACCACCTACCCGTGCAGATACCTGATTGCTCCTGCGTTCATCGAGGGTAATAAATCCATAGGCGTTAACCGGACCTGATTGAAGTTGCTTAACTGGCTTTACAAGGGCCTGGCTTGAAATAACTTTCCGGTTAGTTGGTTCCGCTGAAATGGAAAGAGCTTTTTGACTTGCTTCATCACCAGGTTGAGATCCTTGTTTGCCGTGCTCATCATGCGATTCTTTTTTACACCCGTAAACGAGTATGGATAAGATGACCATTATATATAAAGTGATTTTTCCCATGATGTTATTCTTCAATATCTAATACTTTGAGTGTTCCGGTTTTTTTCAATTCATATTCTCTGACCACCTGATAGAATACCGGCAGTACGACAAGCACGAAAATGGTAGAAGAGACCAGGCCGAACACAAATGGTATGGCAATGGGCTTCATCACATCACTGCCTGTGCCTGTAGAGATGAGTATCGGGATTAATCCCAGGATGTTGGCCAATACGGTCATCAGCAACGGCCTTACGCGGGGTACAGCGCCTTCGAAAATGGCATTGTGCAAGTCTTCCTTTTCAATGGACTGGTTTGTTTCTTTCTTACTCCCCACCAATCGCTTGATGGAATCATTCATGTAGGCGATCATCAAAACACCCGTCTCTACGGCTACTCCGAACAAGGCAATAAATCCTACTGCTACGGCCACGGAAAAGTTTACGTTGTAGAAGTACAATGAATAGACTCCGCCAACCAATGCGACTGGTATGCCTACAAACACGATAATTACTTCACGGAATGTGTGGAACGTGATGTATAGAATAATACCTATGACGAGTAGCGTGATCGGAATAATGATCATGAGACGCTTTTCTGCGCGCACTTGATTTTCGTATTGACCACTCCACTGGATGTAGTAGCCCTTGGGAAGTTTTTTAAATTGCTCATCGATTTTTGCTTTCGCTTCATTCACAACACTTCCCATATCACGTCCGCGTACATTAAACAACACCGTTCCGCGAAGTCTTGTGTTTTCCGAATTAATCATAGGCGGTCCTTCCTCTACCGTGATATCTGCCAGCACAGATAGCGGAACTACACCATACGAAGATGTTTGTACAGGTACGCGCTTGATCTCATCAAGATCATTTCGATAATCTTGTGCAAGTCTGACTGTAATGGTGAAACGCTCGCGTCCTTCAACCGTGTTGGTTAGGATCATACCACCTAAAGCTGTTTCAATCACCATGTTTACATCTTCTATGCTGAGCGCATAGCGGGCAATTGCTTCGCGATTGATTTTTATGTTCAGGTATTTTCCCCCGGTGAGTTGCTCCAGGTAGAGGTCGGTTAGTCCGTCAATTCCTCTTAACGCTTTTTCAATTTCGGCTGTAAGGACGAATAGCGAGTCAAGGTTTGAACCGAACACTTTCACACCAACGTCCGTGCGGATACCGGTTGAAAGCATGTTGATCCGGTTAATGATAGGCTGTGTCCATCCGACAACTACGCCAGGGATACTGACACGCTCGTCCATCTCCGCGATGAGTTTTTCCTTGGTCATTCCTTCTCTCCATTTTGATTTTGGTTTGAGCACCACAATGGTTTCAATCATCGCCATCGGAGAGTTGTCTGTAGCCGTATAGGCACGCCCTGCCTTGCCCAGCACATTTTCCACTTCAGGGATGCTTTTTAAAATCCTGTCCTGGATTTGAATGATGCGTTTGGCTTCAGCGTTGGAAACATCCGGGAGCGTTACGGGCATCATTAATAGGGAACCTTCGTCCAATTCCGGCATGAACTCGGTGCCCAGGTTGAGTACAAAAGGCGTGCTGCCGGCAACCAATACAAAGCAGATGGAAAGCGTTACATACTTGAATCGCTGGCAAAGACGTATAACCGGAGTATAGATTCTCACAAAGAAGTTTGACACCGGATTGCGGCTCTCCGGCACTAACCGCCCTTTTACAAATATCCTCGCAAGCATGGGTGATACGGTTATGGCTAACAAAGCGGCACCCAGCAGCGAAAATGTTTTCGTCAATACTAACGGAGTATATAATTTACCTTCCTGCCCTGTGAGAAAAAGAACCGGAGCAAATGAGACGATCATAATGATCACTGAGAAGAAGATGGATCGTCCAACCGTTTTGGATGATTCTTCAATAATGCTCACACGTTCTTCATCAGAAATTTCTTTGGTGTGACCTATCCGTTGCTTTTCAGTTGTTTTCATCACTTGGATTGTTTTGTAGTACCTGGTTAGTTAGAGACCGGTATGCATTTTCGGCCATTACAATTCCCGGGTCAACCACATCGCCTATCGCAAGGGCTATTCCTCCCAGCGACATAATGTTGGCGGTTATTCCGAAAACCTTCATCAGGATAAACCCTATCAGCACGGAAAGCAAAATAGAAGCAATGGCCACAAGACCGCTGCGTACATGGAAGAGGAAGAGTACGACCACAATGGATACAATCAGTATTTCCTGCCACAACGCTTCGGACAATGTGTTAATGGAATCATCGATAAGTCCGCTGCGGTCATAGGCAACATGAAATTCGACACCTTCAGGAAGGCCCTTTTTAAATTCCTCTATCCTCACCTTCACTCGCTCAATAACGTCTTTGGCATTCTCACCATAGCGCATCACGACAATGCCACCAACCGCTTCACCTTCACCGTTTTCTTCGATGATTCCCAATCTTAATTCACCACCCATCTGGATATGCGCAACATCTTTCAGTCGTATGGGGATAGAGCGGTACGTTCCAACAGAAATGTTCTCGATATCTTCCGGTGTCTTGATGTACCCAAGTCCACGGATCATGTAACCCATGTCGTTCATCTCAAAGAGACTACCACCGACATCCCTGTTATTATTAACAACCGCTTTTGCTACATCCATCAAGGGTACTCCATAATAAATGAGCTTATGCGGATCAATGGCTACCTGATATTGCTTTTGAAATCCTCCATAGGAAGCCACTTCACTTACCCCCGCCACATTTTGAAGCGCAAATTTTACGTACCAATCCTGCAAGGCGCGCAGTTCTCCGAGATTGTATCCATCTCCCTTTAACGTGTACCAGAAAACATGACCGATACCGGTGCCATCGGGGCCTAGCGTTGGGGTAATGCCTGGCGGTAGAAATTTCTGCGCATAATTCAATCGCTCTAAAACGCGGGTGCGCGACCAATATATCTCCGCATCATCCTCGAAAATGACGAAGATGAAACTCATGCCGAACATGGAGGCAGCTCGAATCGTTTTTATTTTGGGAATACCTTGAAGGTTTGTGACAAGCGGATAGGTGATTTGGTCTTCGATAATCTGCGGATTCCGTCCCATCCATTCCGTAAATACGATCACCTGGTTTTCGGACAGGTCAGGGATTGCATCCACAGGTGTTTCCCTGATAGAATAAATTCCTCCAATAGTAATCATCACGATCCCGATCAAAACCATGAATCGATTGTGAATGGCCCAACTGATTATTTTTTCTACCATAAATTGCTGTGCGTTAAAAATCGTTTTGTCCGCTTGCCTTGTGGCAAATTATTCTGGCTATTTTTTATACTTAATTGCCTCCTGATACTTTCCGTTAGTGTTGACAAATCAAATAACCTCTATTACCCCGGTCATCCTCAATGGTGTAAAGGGCATTGTCTCCCAGCGAATTTGGCGTTTCGTCAAAGCGATAAACTTCTTTTATCGTCACATCCTTTACGCTCTTTGAATTGCCCGCTACAATTATTTTATTCTTGTGTATGTCAAAGGCATTGACAAATCCCTTGGTGTGAATTTCAGCAAGGACCTCCATCAGTGATGTGTGAGCATGTTCCGTGCGTTGCAGCTTTTTATACTCGCGCACCGAAAAACCTGTGACCTTCCTAAATTGCGATGAAAGATGCTGCACGTTGGTATAGTGCAGACGATCTGCTATTTCATTTAGTGTGAGTTGGTCTTCCCGGAGCAGTCTCTTCACCCGTTCAATTCGTTGTCGAATCAAATAGGCCTCAATTGTTATTTTTTCTGTGCGACTGAATAGTTTGCTCAGGTTATAGTAATTTTTCGACAATCGCCTCTCTACAAAGTCTGAAATCTTGCCAGCCTTGTCATGTTGTTCGATCTCATCGAGGTATCGTTTTACCTCCAGTTTGATGGATTCAATAACCTGTTCATCCTTAGAATGGATAATTTGCAGGTTGAATTCATTAAGTCTCTTTTCCAGCAAGGGGAGGATATGCTCGTTAGTGGACAAGAAAGAAACTTGTCCGAGTTCGATTTTTACCCGCAAGACATTGAACTGATTTAAAATCTGCCGCACCACGTAAATGCAGCGATCGCAAAGCATGTTTTTGATATGCAACTTGAATATTTTCATAACTCAACCCGATGGGTTTAAGGACTAAAAGAATGAAATGGGAAGTTTTGTTATCCTCTCAGAACTTGAGAATAGGAAACAAACATGCAATGCTTGCTATTAACTCGTAGCAAGTAGAGGCCATGAGTCGAATGACTTAAATAAGGAAAGTGCAGAAAAGAATACAAATACGTTGGCCGACCTTTCTGTCAGGCGGGCCATTGGAGTGGTGATCGTAGGTGGAGACAACCTGCAATCCTTTAAAGGACTCTACCTTGAAGATATCCGGAAGGGTAAAGGTGCTGATTAATTTAAAAGCTTCGGCATGAATCAGCGAACCTAAGGAGGCTCCAGAAGAACTAACAAGTGAGGAATAGAACTGCTGGGTGATGTCATCGCAACAGTCTTCTGCCTCATTACCATGGTCATGCTTATCATCTGTGTGGCTGTGGGAGTTCTGATTGTGACCTGCGGTTGCTGAACTTCCATGGTGCCCCTGCTCACTTTCATGACTATGATTATGGGAAGTAGTGGAGACAACGGTAGGCGTAGTAGGCGAAAATGAAATGATGCCCAAGTCACACAAAAGATCACATCCGAATACTAAAGCAAACGATACGATGACGCAAAGCGCCATCGGGCATTTGATCTTTCGTATGGCTGAGAAACTTATCATTGCTCAATTGTTATAACAAACTAACTATTAAGTCCATCCATGCCCTATGACTTTAATTGCTTCAAGACATGATAAAAATCAGGAATCAGATCTAAAGTTATAAAATTTTGGTGCTGGAAAAATAAAAAAAGCCCACCGGTTGGCGGGCTTTGCTTAATTCGAGCGCACTATTGCTCAATATTTTCATCGATTTCTTTGGCATCTTCGCTTTCGGAACTGAAGAAACAGTGAACCACGCAGGCATGGTCTTTTCTGTACTTATAGCCGTGTTCTACTTTGGCAACTTCCTTTCCTTGTACTTTCAGTACGCCATCTTCATCAGTTACCACGTAGCCCTTGTTGGATTTGAAACTCCCATCTTTCTGCATCGTCCCGATTATGCCTTTCCCATTACCCGCAGTAACGTTACCTGATTTGGAAATAATACCAATCACTTTTCCGGTCACATCGCATATTTTACCCTTCTTGGTAATGTAGCCAAGTTGTTTCCCACTTTCATCGTACACTTTTCCATCAGCCTTTAAAACAGGATGCATTCCTCTGTGTTTAGGAGGAAGTTCCTGAGCTTTTAAGTGCAAAGAGGCAACCGTAAATAGCATTAGAAATAAGATCAAGTTTGTCTTCATATTCAATTTGATGTTTAGTTAGTCTCTGGACATTTCCAACAAATGATTAACCTTCGATTTTTTATGAAAGCTATCAAATGCGGCTAGTTCCGCATCGTTCTTAAATTGCGCGGTCAAGGCATCGTGAAATTTATGATTATTGGGAAATGCTTTCTTCAGGTTCTCCATAGTAAGAATTATAGGTTTTTCACCAGCAACGCTAAAGAAATTTAGATTCGGTTCAGGTGATCCTTTGGGCGATTTTACCATCAACTTCTTATAGAGCCACACATCCCCTTTTTCAGTCAAGTGATAATCTGTGTTATCTACAAAACGTACAAAATTTCCGTCACAAAGTTGGTAGCCAAAAACGCTGTCTTTGGCCATTTGGTGTGGTTTGCCATCGTGTATTACCGTAATGAATGATTTGTTTGGAAATTCATTTAGCTTGATTTTATGTTTTTCGGTTTTGCAATCAATGCCGAAAGTGATTTTTTGGTTAGTATAGTCATTATAGGTTTTGTACACTCCACTGATAATGGTTTGCGCAAATCCCGGGAGACTTAATATAAGGAAAAGAGAGACAAGCAAGAGGTTTTTCGTTTTCATAATAGTCAAAAGTTTAAGGTTTAAGGTTGGTTTAAAAATGTTCATTGGTAAGTGCGAGTCAATATGCTATGTCCATGCTACTTATATAATCTTGGCAATGTTTTATACTTAATTGGTAATACTCAGTCAACTTGTTGATCAAGCAAGTCACTGAATAAAACAAGGTATTCAACCTAGGGTAAAAATCAAGCCATATTGTTGTAAATATCTACGGAATCGATTTAGATACGGTTAAAAAATACCCATATGCTATAAAGATTGTGTAGTTTTTAAAAATGTTACACTCGAAATTGATCGGTATTCGGAGCACACATCCTTATGGTAGTCTTACTCTTTTGAATCTTATTTAACACGCTGGATATTGTAATACTCACGGAGCTAAAATTTTGTGAAGGACGAAATAACCTTACGAAACCTTCAAAGGCTGCCGAATGTCAACATTACATTTGACAATAATCATGAAATGCCATACCGTAAAGTGAAAACTTTCGAGTGTGTATGACGTATTAAGAGTAGATTCAGAATGAATACATTTCTATCCATATTGCTTTTTGTTATATACGTTCCGTTCAGTACGGGAGTACTTATCAACACTCGGTATTGCAGCGATTCTACAGACAATATCGCGTTGTTCAAACCAGTTCTAAACTGTTGCCCTGACGACCTGCTTGAGGATAGCTGCTGCAAACACGTTACCCAGTTGGCGAAAATCAACGCCAATTATGAGTCGTCCGTTCCATCTTTTTCTATCCCACCATTATCAGTGGGATTGAATGAAGAAATTACTTTAAGAAGCCACTTAATGCGTACCGGTTTAGTCGGATCAATTGTTGATCACCGGTCAAAGATCAAGGACAGGAATCCAATCTATCTCATCAATCGGGTTTTTATCATTTAGAGAAACCCGCATCACAGTCTGAAAGTCTTCAGACAACATTTTCTCATCATGCAAGCTTGGATGATATTCGATCGTCCGGGCATTACTGAAAAATTCAAATACTAGAAATCATGAAAGCATCAAATAAAATTCTTATAGCAGTTGCCTTTTCACTTGTCAACGTACTTGCCTATTCACAAGCTAATCCGAATAATCGCATTGCGCAGGGATGGGTGATATCGAAGGATGTTCAACGGTTTAGCAATAAAGATTTGTTAACCCGAAAAACTGGACTTGATATTATGTCCGTTGATCAGCCTGCCTATGTAATTTCCAAAGGCGTACAATCTATTGGAAGATCTGTAGCCACAGAAAAGGGCAACGTAGTATCGCAAGGATATCCAGCCTGGATCATTTCAAAAGAGGTCCAAAAGATTGGTAGGAACAATTAAATCAAGGAAGGCTTTCGGAATTCCCGAGAGCCTTCCTCGTTTAAAACCTCATCTGCGGAATTCTTACTGCATTTAAAATTGCTAGTAATGCCACACCCACATCGGCAAACACAGCTTCCCACATAGCGGTTTTTAAGGCTATTGAGTATGCATCCCTTGACAAGCATAGCACCTATTACTCCCACTCGTAATACCATTTCATTGATCCCGTAAATATTTTACCGGATTACTCCTTGACGCTTTAAACGTCTGAAACCCGGTTGTGAGAAGCAAAATTATGATCATCACCAATGCCGGGAGAACAAAGTAGTTAAGGTTGATCTCAGTTTTAAATGCAAAGCCATTTAACCAATTCTTCATCCAGTAATAGCCCACACCCCAGGCGATAAGCGTTGCTATCAATGCAATTTTTAAGTATCCCGAATAGATCCACCATATAAGTTGTGTAGTGGAGCTTCCAAACACTTTTCGAATGCTGATTTCCTTGAGCTTACGATTTAATACATAGGTGGTCAGGCCGATCAGACCAATTCCCGCAATCAGGATAGCGATGATAGAGAACGAGGTATAAGCCTTGCTCAACTGAGACTCTGCTCCATACAATTGCTTGATCTTCTCATCCAGGAAAAAATATTCCAGCGGGTACTCCGGGTAAAATTCTTGCCAGCGTTTTTCGATAGCCGCTATTAGCTTATGATCGTATCCCTGTTGTAGTTGTACGGATACAAACCGAAAGTTCTGAGGGTAGGAATACATGATGACAGGCTCGATGTTAGAATGAAGTGTCGCATGATTGAAATCCTTTATTACTCCTACTACTTTTCCCTGCACCTGACCGCGAACTAATTGACCTATAGGGTCGGATAGTTGAAGATACCTTACCGCAGACTCATTAAGAATGACATCGACAAGCGTATCTTTTTTGTCGAAGTTCGGGAAGCGGCCTTCCTTTAATTTGACATCATAGAGTTCGAAAAAATTCTCATCCACGAAAAAGGCCGCCATTGCCTGCTCACCACTTTCAGTTCCTGCAAGGGTATACGTGTAAGTGTACGTGTTGCCTGTTCCGGGTGAACTGGATGAAAAGCTGGCATTCACGACTCCCGGCAATTTCCGGATCTCATTCGTAATAATAGCGTGCTTTTCATTCTGACCTCTGTCTTTTACGGGTACCACTAACACATTATTGCTCGTAAATCCAAGTCGCGATGATTTCAGAAAGTTGAATTGGTTTGATACAATCCAGGTAGCTGTAATCAGCAAAATGGAGATGCAGAATTGAAAAGTAATTAACCCAGACCGGATCGCGGACTTACTCTCCAATTTTCCTTGGGGCTTTGATATATTCATGATATTTAATTTGCCAGACTGAATGGTCGGCATAACCCCGGAAAGAAACCCGATTGCTACTGCAAGGGCGAGCGCAGGTACTAATATCCACTCACTGTTGACAATTGACATTTGCTTCCCAGTTGAAATATTAAAATAGGGTAGTGTGAATGCTGCAAGTACAAATGCTAATAGTAACGAAATCGCACATATTAAAATCGATTCAATCCAGAAGTGCAGAGCCAAATGGAATTGTCCTGCTCCGAGCACTTTCTGAATAGAGATTTCTTTGAATCGACCTGTCAGCGTGGCAGTAGATAAATTAACGAAATTCGCACACGCCATCAAAAGGATGAAAACTGCGATAGTGCCGAGAATATATGAGTAACTGTTGCGACTGTTTGGAGTGATCTCATCTTTGAGGTCAGAATGTAAATGGATAGATTTCAATGGCTGTAGGTAAAGTCGCTCCTTCTCGAGAACCCATTCGGGCGCGTTGTTCCTGATGAAGTTGGGAAATTTGGACTCGAGCTGTGCAGCAGTCGAGCCGGGGGCCAACAATATATACGTGTAATGATCCATCCAACCCCAATGTGTCAGCCGCTTTTCTCCTATAAGATTATCAAGTGATGAAAAAGTAATAAAGGCATCCGCAACAAAATGCGAATGAGCCGGGATCTCCTTCAGAATACCTGTAATTTTTAGATCGATAAGATTATTTAAGCGTAGGGTCTTGCCGATGGCATCATCATTCTTGAAATACTTTTTAGCCAAAACCGATGTGATCACTATCGAATTTTTGTCTCTCAGTGCTACAGCCGGGTTTCCATTCTCCAGTTCAAAATCAAAAATATTGAACAAGGTGCTGTCAGCGAAGAAGACCCGCTCTTCATAGAATTTGATTTCATCGCGGCTTATTAGATCCGTTCCCGGATTCTTCCGCAGCCGAACTACTTGCTCGACCTCAGGATAAGCTCCTGTAAGATATTTTCCGATAGGGGCGCTTGTACGGGCCCAACTTACCGTATTTCCCTTTTCCGAAAAGTCCAATACAATTCTGTAGATTCGGTCAGCGTTTTTGTGGTAGGCATCAAAATTATACTCATCATAAATGAACATCGCAATCAACAGAAGAGCTGCCAGTCCGACTGCAAGGCCACTTATATTGATAAAAGTAAACAATCCATTTTTTCGAAATAGATTGCGAAGGCTTAACTGGAAAAAGGAGCGAAACATATCAATACTACTTGGGTGCGATAATAAGATGTTAAACGAATTTTAGGATCAGAATTGTCTTTGCGAAAATGATTTAAAACAGCCCTAAATAAGGGAATTTTCTTCGTTTAAACGGAATTAATTAGTCAATTGAATTTCATCCGCTGAATCCTCACCGCATTCAAGATGGCCAATAGTGCAACACCTACATCAGCAAACACTGCCTCCCACATAGTAGCCAGGCCGCCTGCACCGAGAGCCATCACAACTAACTTTACACCAAATGCCATAGCGATGTTTTGCCACACAATCTGGTTAGTTGCCTTACCGATCTTAATTGCGGTTACGATTTTGGAAGGCTGATCCGTTTGTATTACTACATCCGCTGTTTCAATGGCAGCATCACTTCCTAATCCGCCCATCGCAATGCCTACATCGCTCAAAGCAAGAACGGGGGCATCGTTAATTCCATCACCAACAAAGGCAACGGCTTCTTTTTTTCCCTTTTTAATCGCCTCTACTTTCTCAACCTTGTGCTCAGGAAGTAGTTCTCCGTAAGCCTGATCAATTCCTAATGTCTTAGCAACTTTATCAGCTACTGTCTGCTTATCTCCACTCAGCATAATGGTTTTAATATGGAGCGCATGCATTTGTTCAATAGCTTGTTTGCTGTCTTCTTTGATTTCATCAGAAATGGTGATATACCCAACAAATGTTTTGTCTATGGCTATTGTAACAATAGTATCGGAAATACTTAAAGTTTCCTGATCGACTGTTACTCCAAACTTAGATAATAGCTTAGGGTTACCTGCAAGGACTTCTTTGCCTTGAATAATTCCTTTCAATCCATGTCCTTTTATTTCTTCGAGAGTATCAACGGAGATTTTATCATAACGGCCTTTCGAGAATTCAACAACGGCCTTTGCGACTGGATGATTTGAATTGGATTCTAATGCTGCAACCAGTGGAAGCCATTCATTTTCATTCATGCCTTTGCTTACCACTTGCTGCACTTTAAAAACTCCTTTAGTAAGCGTTCCTGTTTTATCCATTACAATAGTATTCACGCGTGTCATCAAATCGAGGTAGTTTGATCCCTTGAACAAAATACCATTGCGTGAACCCGCGCCTATACCCCCAAAGTATCCTAAAGGTATTGCCACAACCAAAGCGCACGGGCAGGATATCACCAGAAAAATCAATGCACGATACAACCACTGATCAAAATTATACTCTTGCACAAAAAAATAAGGCAATAAAGTAAGAGCGATAGCAAGAAATACAACAATAGGTGTATAGACTTTTGCAAACCTCCTAATAAACAACTCTGTCCTAGCCTTTCGCCCCGTAGCATTTTGTACCAACTCAAGAATTCTTGCCAGTGAACTCTCATTGAAAAGTTTTGTAACCTTTAGATCAACGACCATTGATTCGTTAATCATTCCGGCTAATACTGTTTCACCTTTCTCAATAGTTTTTGGTTTACTCTCACCGGTTAGGGCTGCCGTATTAAAAGAACTTCCTTCACTCAACATCTCACCATCCAGTGGAACACGCTCACCAACTTTTATTAAAATTGACTCACCCACCAGCACTTCGGTTGGATCAACATTTACGAGATTACCATTACGATAGACTGAGGCCACATCAGGTCTTACATCCATGAGTGCTTTTATGCTTCGCTTGGCCCGATTGACTGCCGCACTTTGAAATAGTTCACCAATTGCGTAGAAGACCATCACGGCAACGCCTTCAGGATACTCACCAATATAGAATGCGCCCATGGTGGCAATACTCATCAGAATAAATTCTGTAAAAACTTCACCACGAAATGCGTAACGCAGCCCCTTTAGTAAAACAGGAAGTCCAACCGGAAAGTATGCAATAGCATACCATCCAAACCGGACAAACCCTGTAAACCACGATGGACTTACTAGATTGTCAAGTATTAACCCCGCGATCAATAAAACAAAACTTGCCATTGCCGATAGCCACTCTTTGTTAATGCCACCCGCTTCATCATGATCGTGATCACCGTCACCTTTACTTTTGTTCGGTGGTAGTACGATTGGCGTACTAGGTTCACAACACCCTGTCTCTTCTTTATTATTTTTGATTTGTTCGGAAGACATACTTTAAATGTTTATTAATGAATAAAAAATGAAGCAATTCCTGTAAGCACCAGTGTAATACCCGTAATGATTCCAGCATTATGTTCCAGCGAATGCCAATTAAGCTTTAGTAATCCTGTATAGGTAAAGCGTACCCATACCACCATGCCACCTACGGTAACGACCGTATAAAGCGTTGCTAGCATGGCAACCATCCACCAACCCTGGCTACCTGCCAAAAAAAAATAGGCTTCGATTTCCAGGCATGGAGAAAAGAACATCGCCAGTGCCAGGCTGGCAATAATCTTTTTGTCTGAAACTATTTCGTCATGCTTATGCAGATGGAAGTGTTTGTGTTTATGATGTTGATAGATGTAAAATAATCCTAATGCTATAAGAACTGATGGCGCAACGAAGTGAGTAAAATAGTTAATCCTATCGGACAGTGTGAGGCCTATCAATCCTACAACAATTCCTACCAACACTGTGCTCAATGCATGTGACAAGCCAGCGATAACCGTAATAGATGTAGTGCGGTTCAATGACCATCCTTCTTTTTTAGCAATAGCTAATACTGGAAGCCAATGATTTGGAATCAAGGCATGCAGTACGCTTAAAACAAGACTTCCGGTAATTAGTGTTATCATCTTAATTTCGGTAAGATATTTAATATGGCCTCAAGGCCTATTCTAATGTTCTTCCTCTGAGGCTCCCTGTGATTTTGATAAAATGTAAAACGCTCCTTTAATAACGATTTTTGAATTTTGCTTAATCTCTTCCAAGGGTTTGATTTCAATATATCCCAAATCAGTAATCCCTGTCACAACCTCTACTTTCTGAAAATGCATTACCTCCGCTTTATTGCCTTCTTCAACAAGAACAAAGATGTAGTTCTTTCCGTCAGATTTGACAATGGCATCAACCGGAACTGCCGGCATGGTCTGACTTCCAACATCGATGGAAGCTGAAACATACATCCCTGGAAAAAGCTTTAAGCCTTTTACATTTCTTACTACTGCATGAGCGAGTACCGCTTTACTTTCGCCTTCAAACGATTGGTTAACACCATAAATCTCTCCCTGAATCTGTTGATTATTTTGATTGGTTAACATGAAATTTACCTTCTGCCCAATTTTAACTTTAAACAAATCTTTCTCGTACACCTGGAGATCGCAATGAATCTGAGAGTTATCCACAATATCCATAATCACTTTTCCAGGCTCTACGAACGAGCCCAGGTTTACATCAATGTGCGCAACAACTCCACTGATGGGTGCAACAACGGATAGATTAGAAATTATTTCTCCAGCAGAAAGCTGATTAAGATTTACATTAAGTTGTTGCAACTGCTTCGCCAACGATTGAAGCTTTGCTTTTTCAGAAAGATAATTGGATTCGGATTGTTGAAATACTTTTCCTGTTCCGGCATTCCTCTCATTGAGTTCTTTTTGTCGTTGAAATTCTTTTTCGATATAATTAAAACTACTTTGATTGGTAAGATACTCCTGTTGCATTTTGATGAATTCAAGATTTCCAATCGTGAGAAGCACTTGACCTTTCTTAACATAGCTACCCTCCAGTACAAAAATCTGTTTTACTGATCCTCCCATAAGCACTGAAATATCGGCTCTGTTTTGAGGAGGCACCTCCAGTTTTCCGCTTGCTTTAACAACAGCACTAAGATTTTTTTCTTCCAGAGTATCTATCTCAATACCAACAGCATTAATTTGTTCTTGCGTCAGCTCAATAGTAGATGAGGATTCTTCATCATGGTGTTCTGCTTGCTCTTCGGTTGCTTCTTTTTCATTATTGCAAGCTGAAATTATCAGAAGTAAAAGAAGAAAGGTATATGTTTTTAATGTTTTCATAGTTGATTATTTATCATGTTAGCCGCTCAGTAATATTAGTTTACCGAACCGGTGATATACTCAATGTTTATAATGGTTTGATTGTAGTTATTTACCGTGTCTATATAAAGGAGTTTACTCTGCACGGCCTGTGAAGTATTTTGAATAAACTCAACATATCCGATTTCGCCCTTACTATAAGCAAATGCGGCAATACTCAACAATTCATCGGCCTGCTGTAGACCACTGGTTTCAAAATACAGTAAAGTGTTCTGTAACTTTTGTAGTTGTTGCAATTGCTGGTTGTATGTCGACTTTAGAATATTGCTCGTGTTTTGAAGTTCAGCGTAGGACTTTTCATTATTAATTTTTGCAGCCTGAATACGACCTTGTTGCACATTAAAGAAAAGTGGAATAGCTAAACCTACTTCAAATCCGCCACTGCGTGTACCTGGAAAGTAGGAACGTGTAATGTCAGCAGGGTTGTAGGCAGAGAGCAGTGCCTGGCGATTAAACCCAACTGTAAGATCAGGCATAAACTTGTTCTTCTCTAATTTTAGTTGTGAGGCTGTTACACTGGTTTTTTGACGGTGAAAATTGAGTAGCGGATTCTGAGCTATGGCAGAAGTATCGGGTAAAAGATCAAGAGTAAGTTTTGGTAAATCCGTATCCTGGGGAACCATGACTTCGTTTGTGTTCAAAAGCTTTTGTAATTCCTGCTGGTAGATGTGTAAGTCTGCTTCTGCCTGCTGCTTTAGTAATTGCACTTCTTTCGAGCGGTTGATAGCTGAAAGTTTTTCAAGATTTGAAGTTTCCCCTGTTTGATAACGAACCGTTGCACGTTCTGCAAAATTCGCATAGATGCTGTCCTGAAAGGAAAGAAGTCTGTGCCTTTCAATGGAATATAAGAGATTATAATAAGCCAACTTTACATCCTTGATTAATTCAACACGGGTTACGGATGCAGATTTTTCACTTAATGCAGTTTGCTGTCTTAATACTTTGGTATGCATGGCATATACGGTAGGGAATGAAATCGTTTGAGCAATGCTCAGGCTATTATCAATATTTCCACCACTGGTAGGATCTTGTGTTAGAAGTACATTAGTCTTATCAATATCCCACCCCGTTTTTTCCAGTGACTTGCTTTGCTGAATCTCTAGGTTTGAGATTTTGGATTTTAGATTATCCTGTAAAGCCCTCTTAATGCATTCTTGAACTGACATAGGTTTTACTTCCTGGGCTTGTGCCATTCCGGTAAAAGAGAACAGCGTAGCAAAAAGTATTACTGTAAGCATTGACTTCATAGGTATTTTCAATTTTGATTTTATTCCTGTCGAAAAGATGATATAGAGTATCGGCAACACGAGAAGTGTAAGCAAGGTGGCCGAAATCAAACCGCCTATCACAACCGTAGCTAATGGTTTTTGTACTTCTGCTCCTGCACTGGTGGATAGTGCCATTGGGAGAAATCCAAGTGAGGCCACCGAGGCAGTCATGATCACAGGTCGAAGACGGTCACTGGTTCCTCGTTTTACCCGTTCGATAATATCGGTAATGCCTTCCTGTTGGAGTTGATTAAAGTAACCAATCAGCACAATACCATTTAATACAGCCACTCCAAATAAGGCAATAAATCCAATGCCGGCTGAAATACTGAATGGCATATCGCGAAGCCAAAGCGCAAACACGCCACCGATTGCAGAAAGTGGAATGGCAGTAAAAATGAGAAGAGTTTGCTTAAATGAATGGAATGTAAAGTATAACAGTACGAGTATCAATACCAGCGCTGTAGGTACAGCAATTGAAAGTCGCTTATTGGCTTCACGCAGATTTTGAAACTGCCCACCATACGTAGTGTAATAGCCTGGCGGTAAATCCAGTTTATCATTCAGGATTTTTTCAATCTCCTCCACGGTGCTTTCAACATCGCGACCACGCACATTGAAGCCCACATAAATCCTGCGCTTTCCATTTTCCCTGCTAACCTGTGCCGGTGCATCTTTAATGGATACTTCAGCAATCTGACTCAACGGAACTTTGTTCCCTGAAGGGAGAGGGACAAACAAGTTTTCAATATTGCTGATATCTTCCCGCAATTCACGGTGCAGACGAACTACAAGATCAAAACGCTGTTCTCCTTCAAATACAACTCCTGCTACGTTTCCTGCAAAAGCTGTTTTAAGTATCATATTAATATCAGAGATGGTGAGTCCGTATTGTGCCATCTTATCCCGATTGTATTCTACAATAATTTGAGGAAGGCCAGTAACACGCTCTACAATGGGTTCGCTAACACCTTTTACCGGAGCAATTAGCTTGGCTATCTTACCTGCCTCTGTTGTGAGTTCATCCAGATCATCTCCATAAATCTTGATCGCCACATCTTGACGGATTCCCGTCATCAACTCATTAAAGCGCATTTGCATAGGTTGGGTTACTTCCACATTAACACCAGGTAAAACTGAGAGCGATTCTTCAATCATCTCCTGCATCTCTTCACGGCTGTTCACACGCCATTCTTCTTTCGGCTTCATGGAAAGCATCATATCGCCTCGCTCAATGGGCATAGGGTCAGTAGGAATCTCTGCACTTCCAATACGGGTAACAGCCTGCTTTACTTCTGGAAATTCTTTTCTTATAATTTCCTCCGCTTTAGAAAATGTTTTTACTGTTTGCGACAACGAGGTTCCCTGCATCATGCTGATCTCTACCGTCAGGTCGCCTTCTTCCAGCGTTGGAATAAATTCTCCTCCCATAGTGCTGAAAATCCATAGGGCAAAAGCAAACAATAGAATGGATAAGCTGATGGTGATTTTTTTGAAACGTAATACAGTGGTAAGCATAGGTTCATAGACTTTATGAAAGAAACTCATCAAGCTATCTGAGATATTGTGCTTATGTTCTGTCTTGCGACTAAGGAACAGGGCACTCATCATAGGTATATAGGTTAGAGAAAGAATGAAGGCACCAAGAATAGCGAATGCTACGGTTTGAGCCATTGGCTTAAACATTTTTCCTTCGATACCCACCAACGCAAACAAGGGCAGGTAAACAATCAGAATAATAATTTCCCCAAAGGCAGCACTGTTTCTGATTTTGGAAGCGGCTGAATAAACTTCTTCATCCATTTGCTGCGATGACAATCTATTTACGCCTGGGTAGAGTGACTTATTTATCACAATGCGATGAACTATACTCTCCACGATAATCACAGCTCCGTCTACAATCAATCCGAAATCAATTGCACCCAAGCTCATCAGGTTACCCGATACGCCAAAAAGGTTCATCATGGAGATAGCAAAAAGCATTGCCAGCGGGATAACCGATGCTACTACCAAACCTGCACGAAGATTTCCCAGGAGCAACACGAGAATAAACACGACTATCAGGCCACCTTCCAGTAAGTTCTTCTCCACCGTTCCAATGGCTCTGCCAACTAACTCTGTCCGATCAATGAAGGGTTCTATGATCACACCTTCAGGAAGCGATTTTTGAATTTGTGTCATCCGCTCCTTTACATTTTTAATCACGTTGTTGAAGTTCTCTCCCTTTAGCATGAGCGTAATACCTGCAACCACTTCTCCTTCACCATTGCGGGTTACAGCACCGTATCGCATGGCGCTTCCAAATTGTACTTTGGCAACATCGCGTATCAGTACTGGAATTTCATTTATATTTTTAACTACAATTTTTTCAATGTCTTGCAGTGATTTGACTTGCCCCAGGCCGCGAATAAAATAAGCACTGCTGCGTTGCTCAATATAACTGCCTCCTGTATTCTCGTTATTCTTTTCGAGCGCTTCATAAATTTCAGGAATGGATATGTTTAAGGAATTCAGTTTATCATTGTCTAACGCGATTTCATATTGTTTAACAAAACCTCCCCAACCACTTACTTCGGCCAGGCCTTCTGTGCCAGCCAATTGTCTTCGCACAATCCAATCCTGAATGGTGCGTAAGTCTGTTGGCGAATATTTATCCTCAAAGCCAGGCTTGGTGTGTATCACGTAGTGATAGATTTCTCCAAGACCCGTGGTGATAGGTGCTAACGTAGGCTCACCGAGACCTTTCGGTATCTGGGCCTCGGCTTCTTTAAGTTTTTCGCCTACCTGCTGCCGTGCCCAATACACGTCTACGTTGTCTTTAAATACAATCGTAATAACTGAAATGCCGGAGCGGGAAATGGAACGCTTTTCAATAACATTGGCAATATTACTTAGCGCAAGTTCTATAGGTGCTGTAATAAATTGTTCTACTTCTTGTGCACCTAATGTAGGGGCTTGCGTAATCACCTGCACCTGGTTATTGGTTATATCTGGTACGGCATCAATGGGTAATTGTGTTAGGGAGTAAGATCCCCACGCAATCAGAACCAATGTGAAAAAGCCAATGACCAGCTTATGCTTTATTGAATAATGAATGATTTTATCTAACATAAAATGTTGTGAATAAGTAAGTCCAGGTGTAACGGATACATTTTTGGAGAATCCGTGAACACACAGAACTTAGTTCGTTGTTATGCTTTGCACATGAGCGCAAAAGCTTATGAATTATAAATGGATGAAGTGAATGACCCTGAGGCCATTCTTGGAGAAGGAAGTAATCAGGATAGTTTAGGCGGCTGCCAGATTGCCTTTGCGTTATTGAGCAAAGGTCTTTCAAAGTAAAGCGTTACCAGCTTGGTGTTGTGTTCAAGCATAGCGAGTGAAATGTCTGTGGTGTAGTTTAGTTGGATATGGGCTGCACAGCAGGAACATATGCAGAATGGAGTGCAAAAATCCTGTTCGGCATTACTGTGATTGTGGGTGCCACTTTCAACAAAAGTGATTCCTACTTTCCGCTCATCCGCACATGTTTCCTTATCGCTGCACGGATAAACCGCCAGAAAGAGGAGATAGCATGCAATGATGAAGCGAATCAATTTCACGGCTCAAAAATAGGTTAAATAATAATGCAATTAATATGTAAGATGAGTACATGGTAAAAAAAACGCCAGAATACCGAAATAACATAGGGTTTCCCCTAATTTTTTTAGCAACTGGAATTTAGAAATATGACGAAAATCCAAATTGAAATCCGGCTGTTTTGGACGGTGGATTGCCTAACAGATCAGTCTGCCAGTTATACCGGTAGTTTATCCGGATTACCGTTTGCGAGGTTGGATGCCAACTAATCCCAGGGACAATGGATATAATGTCCTCGCGAATGTTGTCACCTGTTTCGAAAAATTCGCCCGTGTTCCAATCAACATATTCAAAGCGACAGACTGCATTCACCACCGAACGTTCAAAACCAAACATACTCTTTCGCCAAAGTGGCTGAACCACATCCAAGAAGCCACCCCATTGTTTATCGCCATATTGCTGGCTGTATGTGTACGGCACATCAACCAAAATATAAGTCCATTCAGTATTCAGGTAGGTGCCCGTTGGCAAAACAGTATTGAAGTCAATTGCCCACGTGTGATGCCTGCGTTTTTCATCCAGAACCAATCCATCTTCCTGAAACTTGTTATAGACACCACCCATGTATGACAAGCCTAACTCACCGATTTTTTTATTTCGTATGGCAACTTTAGCAGTTAGTAGTGGTACACCATTAAAGCTCTCTTCAAACCGGTCTTTATTTAATTTTGATGCCGGAAGAAATGTTTTATTCTCACTGTTGCTGACGATCTGATCATCGAACCCATTGGTGAGGTAGGTCTCATACGCATACACCCAATTGTCCTTATATAGTTTGCCATACAAACCAAAGCCTACATTACTCCAGGTAGCGGGCAGTAGCTGAGTAGCCGAAATCGGGCGGTCAATAAATTCCCACTTAGGCCCATCGTGGTTCTGATTGAACGCGCCAATCGGATTCATCACAATACCTCCTCTGAAATTCAGCATGGGGTGAAATTCAAAATCAACAGAAGCAAATTCAATATTGATTTCTTTTGTGCCATCTTCAAACTCTATTTCGGATAGGAATTTTATTCGCCTTGAAATGCTTGACGCGATAAATAAGGTGAGGCGTCTCATTTGAAATTGATGTCCTTCACTTACACCATCGGTGCCCAGGTGTTGCCAATTGGCTTCTACATATCCACCCACAGCAACAGGTAGTTTACTGACAGACAAAAAGGGTCGGTTATAAACTGCATCCATATTGAGAAGTAGTTTAGAAGTGTCTTGTTGTGTTCTTTTGAACAATGTAGAATCTACTTGTGCAGTCACGGGTAAGCACATCACTAAAGCAGCTCCTATCAGTAAACTTATTTTCATGATTGTCGCAAGTCTATGGTGATGGTCTCGGTTTGTATGATGATGGGAAAGGAGCGAAGATTTTTTTCCGCTGGTCCATTACTCACAGCGCCTTTATTGGTGAATTCACTTCCATGACTTGGGCAATGGAGTGCCTCGCCCGATGCTTGTAGTTCTGCGCCCTGATGGGTGCATTTCATCCAAAGAGCACTATACTCGGTATCAGAAAACCGATACACGTAAATAGGAAATTCCAATTTGTCGTTTTGCACGATGATATACTGACGGGTGAGCGTCTGTTCTTTTTTTAGGTATGTGAACTCCGACTTCGACACGCTGATTCCTGTTGCATCCATTACTCCGCTTGCATAATGTGTTGCCTGGCAACTGGTGATTAGAAACGGAATCAACCCGCCACTGACACAGGTAATACAAGTTTGCCTTATAAATGCGCGTCTCTTCATATCTTCTATAATCTATAAGCTCTCCAAAAATTTAATGAGTTTCGTTTTCTCGTCAGCTGTTAACGCCTCGTAGTTACTGCGAGACTGAATGCCCTCGCCTCCGTGAAGAAATATGGCTTCTTCAATACTTCTGGCTCTTCCATCGTGCATCAAAAAATATTGGCCACCTTGCGAATTCTTTGAAAGACCCAAACCCCATAGTGGCGGTGTTCGCCATTCAAAGGTTTTTGCAGAACCTTCGGTATATCCATCATCGAGTGTGGTGCCCATATCATGTAACAACAAGTCGCTGTATGGATAAAAAACTTTATTGGCAATGGCTGCAATCGGTGAATTATTCGTTTTCATTTCAGGGCGATGGCATTTGTTGCAACCGATCACTGAAAACAATGCTTTGCCCTCCAAGATGGACGTGTTTTCAGGACGCGGTGCCGGAGCCTTTAAGGTCTTCAGGTAGAACACCACATTAGCAATGGTTTGGCTGGACACTTCTGGATCAAATGCAATTCCAGAATAGGTATCTACAGGTTCGAAACTTGATGTAATTCCAATGTCTTGATTGTATGCTGTGGCTGTTTGTTGGAGCAGATCATAGGTGGCCGCTTTCTTACCAAAGCGGCCAATGTACCTGCCGTTTTGTGTTATACTATTTTGCCGCTCGGTTACATATTCTTTCAGATTGATCCAGTTGGGCACACCGCTGATTCCATCTCCATCACTATCGTCAGGGTCAGCCCATGCTAAAATTTCAGCATCACTGACAGCGTCTATAAAACCGAGACCGGTATTGGCCGGAGGGGTAAACCGGGAGAAAGTTGCATTTTGAGGAATCGCTTCTGGTGTAAAACCGGGAACTGCCCGATGTTGAAGTTGAGGGCCACCGACATTTAGGTATTGATTCCCGTTTTCATCGGTTTGGCCGAATCGCGTAAGCGTAGTAAAAGGATGACCTTTGCCATCGCCCGGATGACAACTACCACAGGAGGTGGCGACAAACAAAGGCCCAAGGCCATTTGCAGAAGTAAATACTTCATCATTAAAAGCCACATCGCCTAACAAGAATTGGATGTTTTCTGCTTCGTTTAATCCTTCAACCGGACCGTCAAGCAAGTCGTAATCAGCAGGGGTCTTAGGCTGGAATTCTTCACATGCGGCCAGTATAACTAGTCCAATAAATACAATTCTTCGGCTCATACGCCCCAAAGTACGATTAGTTTAAATAATATGTTAGATGCATCTAATATTTTAATTTTACGATGTTAACAAAAGGTCTTATTTTTAACTGAAAAAAACGGCAAATGGGGTCACTGACCGAAGAAAATTACATCAAGTCCGTCTATGCACTTTCACAGGCAACTGGGGAAGTTTACGTATCCGAATTGGCCAAGAAACTGGATGTAAAGCTTCCCAGCGTGAACAGCATGATGAAACGTATGGCAACCAAGAAATTGGTGGCCTATGCTCCTTACAAGGGTATCAAATTGACCGAAAAAGGAAAAAAAGAAGCTCTGGCAATTATTCGAAAACACCGCTTGGCGGAATTGTTTTTAGTAAAGGTGATGGGTCTTGGATGGGAAGAAGTGCATGATATAGCCGAACAGTTGGAGCACGTGAACTCATCACGCTTTTACGAACGCATTGATGAATTACTAAACAATCCGAAGTTCGATCCACATGGCGAGCCAATCCCGGACAGCAACGGAAAAATTCACACGAAAAAACGCACTTCCCTGATTGACCTCGCAGAAGGATTAACCGCTACCATCACTGCAGTTACCGAAGATGAAAAATCATTTCTTGATCATCTGAACGCAAAAGGTTTGCAGATCGGAGATGTCGTGATTATTAAGAAGAGAGAGTTATTCGATGGTTCCATTACCCTACAGCATAAGTCGAAAAAAGAAATACTGCTGACGCATCAGGTGGCGGAAAGGATTTGGGTGGAGGTGTAGAACGCGCTCGTACGCGTCTCTTCATTTTCGCTGTTGTCCCAGATCAAAAACAATTACATCTCTATATTGATCTCACCCGACCATTACTTCCGACAAGCCGCCAAATGAGCTTGTTGCGTGTTCTTTGTCAAGGGTGTCGATTCCATAAAGATCAAAACACAAGATCGACACTCGACAAGGCCCTTGACAAAGGTTCCGCAACAGGCCTACTTTTGGCTTGGCGGTGAAATGGTCTCATCATTTTTGTTTGATCCGTGATATGCGATGAATTTATTGAAGATTCAATCCTTTAGAAATTTCTTTGTAAAGCGCTTGTCAAAACATGGATTCCATGAAGAATCCAAGCTACGATCGAGTTTTGACAAGTGCTTTGCAGGTTGAGTTAGAATCTTTTTCGTCTTTGAATATTGATTGGCTGTCCACAAAAGAGTTGTTCCCTCAAAATCATTAACAACACAACCTTTTGTGGACTGCCAATCAATGATCGTCACGTCATGTGAAGAAACGAGGCTAAACCCCAAC
>ERZ761607.476-NODE-476-length-71005-cov-7.457942_pt1 | contig 71005 bp, 69 predicted proteins | sample MGYA00511164_ERZ761607 | MGnify/ENA primary metagenome ERZ761607 (study PRJEB28899, sample SAMN02445080) | bioreactor sludge metagenome | biome: EBPR sludge | place: Australia: Brisbane, Thorneside Wastewater Treatment Plant | collected 2011-06-22 ...
CAAAGGACGGGGGAGACTCATCTTGCGACGTCTTCATTTTTGGGGAGCAGACCACGGCCATCTCGACCAGCGTCCGCCCGATGCCTTGCCGCACATACGAGCGGTCAACGCCCAAATCGGTGAGAAACAGGAAGTACGCCCAATCCGTCAGGCCGAAGCAGATGCCCACCAACAGCCCGCTCTCGGAGCGTGCCGTGAGGCACAAGTCCACGTTCGCCAACACCCTGGGGATGCGAGACTTGAAGTCCTGCCTGGGGTACTGAGACCCCAGGTCGGACCGTTTCAAGAAGTCCACATACTCGTCGACCTCGAGTCGCTCGCGATCCGAGTAGACGATCATGCGGCCCTAGTTGCCCACGAGTTCTTTCGAGCCTTCGCCGGCTTCTTGAGCGTCGATTCGGCGGAAGATGACCTTGTTGTCGTCGTCCAGATCGGCCAAGATTGCGTCGCCCGCATGGAAGCGGCCAAGCAACATCTCCTCGCTGAGCGGGTCTTCGATGAGCCGTTGCACCGCCCGGCGAAGCGGACGCGCGCCGAGGTTCGGATCGTAGCCCGAATCCACGAGCATGTCCTTGACCTTCTCCGAGAGGTCGATCGTGATGCCCATCGCGGCGGCTTGCTCGTTGACCCGCTTGAGATACAGGTCGGCGATCCGCAGGATTTCGTCGCGTTGCAGGTGGTGGAACACGATGGTTTCGTCCACGCGGTTGAGGAACTCGGGCCGGAAGAGCTTCTTCATTTCCTCCAGCATCTTGTTCTTCATCGCTTCGTAGGTCTTGGGGTCGGTGGTATCCACCTTGATCGAGCGGAAGCCGAGGCCCTGATCCGCTTCGATCGGCCGCACGCCCACGTTTGACGTCATGATGATGATCGTGTTGCGGAAGTCCACCGTTCGCCCTTGCGAGTCGGTGAGCTGGCCGTCTTCCATGACTTGCAGGAGGATGTTGAAGACCTCGGGGTGCGCCTTCTCGATTTCGTCGAGCAGGACCACGCAGTAAGGGTTGCGGCGAACCTGTTCGGTAAGTTGTCCGCCCTCATCGTAACCCACGTAGCCGGGAGGTGCGCCCACCAATCGCGACACCGAGAACCGCTCCATGTATTCGGACATGTCGATCCGAACCATGTTGCTTTCCTTGTCGTAAAGGTAGGCGGCCAGAGCCTTGGCGAGTTCGGTCTTTCCGACGCCCGTCGGGCCGAGGAAGATGAAGCTGCCCATCGGGCGCTTGGGGTCCTTCAGGCCGCTGCGCGACCGACGGATGGCGCGGGAAACGGCGCCCACCGCATCCTGCTGTCCGATGATGCGCAGGTGAAGGTCGTCCTCCATGCGCAGCAGCTTCTGCGATTCGGCTTCGACCAGCTTCATCACCGGAATGCCCGTCCACGATTGGACGATCTGGGCGATTTCGGTGTCGCTGACGACGGGTTCGTTGCGCTCGCGACCGGCCCAGACTTCTTCGCGCTCCAGGACGCTGGTTTCCAGGTCGTCCACTTCCTGCCGAAGCTGCTCGAACCGCTCGGTGTCGGCTTCGCGACGCTTGATGTGGTCGAGTTCGGCTTCCAGCTTCTTCAGGCGGACCTTGTCGCGACGCACGTCCTCGGGTGGCAGGCTCTCGTGGAGCCGAACGCGCGAGGCGGCCTCGTCGATCAGGTCGATCGCCTTATCGGGCAGCGTTCGGTCGGTGATGTAGCGCTGGGAAAGTTGGACGGCGCTTTCGATGGCCGAGTCGGTGATTTCGACTTGGTGGTGCGCCTCGTAGCGCTCCCGCAGACCCTTGAGGATGTCCACGGCCTCTTCCTCGCTGGGCTCCTTGACCTTGACGGCCTGGAAGCGGCGCTCAAGGGCGGCGTCTCGCTCGATGTACTTGCGGAACTCGTCCTGGGTGGTCGCGCCGATGCACTGGAGTTCGCCGCGCGCCAGTGCTGGCTTCATGATGTTCGAGGCGTCGATCGCGCCTTCGGCGGCGCCCGCGCCCACCAGCGTGTGCAACTCGTCGATGAACAGGACCACGTCGCCGTCGGCGCGTCGGACCTCTTCCATGACCTTTTTCATGCGCTCTTCGAATTCGCCACGGTATTTGGTGCCCGCCACCAGGCCGGCGAGGTCGAGCGAGATCAGGCGCTTGTCTTTGAGCAGGTCCGGGATGTCGCCGCTCACGATGCGCAGGGCGAGGCCCTCGGCGATGGCGGTTTTGCCGACGCCGGGCTCGCCGATGAGGCAAGGGTTGTTCTTGGTGCGGCGGCAGAGGATCTGCATGACGCGCTCGATCTCCTGCTGGCGGCCGACCACGGGGTCCAGCTTGCCTTCGCGGGCGAGTTGCGTCAGGTCGCGGCCGAATTCGTCGAGCGTTTGCGTCTTGGTCGAGCCCGGTCCGGGGTTGGAGGACGAGCGTGCGCCGGACTTGGTCTGCGTATCGGTGTCCTGCAGCGCCATGACCTCCTTGCGTGCGCGTTCGAGGTCCACGCCGAGCTTGGCCAGCACGCGTCCGGCCAGTCCGTCGCCTTCGCGAATGAGGCCGAGGAGCAGGTGCTCGGTGCCGATGTAGTTGTTGTTGAGGTTGCGGGCCTCGTCGTAGGCCAGGTCGATGACGCGTTTGGCGCGGGGCGTGAGCGTCATGTCCTGCGACGGGCGGGCGTCGCCGCGCGGCAACTGCTTTTCGACCTCGGTCCGGATTCTGCCGAGCCCGACGCCGAGTTTTTCGAGGACTCGCGAGGCGACGCTGTCGCTCTCGCGCACGAGCCCAAGGAGCAGGTGTTCGGTCGAGACGTAGCCCTCGCCGAATTTCTGCGCCTCCTCTTGGGCGTAGAAGACGACCTTGCGCGCGCGTTCAGTAAAGCGTTGCCACATTTAGATTGCACCTCGTTGCGAGGACGGACACACGATAGACCTGCGGTTCATATGAAGTGTTTCTACGTTGGCCTGAATCTGGGTGTTTGGACTGCACATCCAGATGGGCCGGCTGACCCGGTTCGGCTCGATGGACCACGCTGTTCGGTTCGCCGACCCGGCCAGTCTACCTGCCCCGCTTTCGGGCCACAGGACATATGATCGGACGTTGCGGAGGCTTTCGGAGGTGCGCGGCGGCGGCGCTCACCGCAATTCTGTCGGGGTCATGGTGGGGCTCGTTGGGGTTTGGTGGAATTCGGTAACGTTCGGTATGGTCCGGATTCCCGTCCTCCGGAGGGGTGCCCGAAGGGCGGGGTGGTTGCCACGCCAACCCAGGCGACTGCGGTGCGCCCTAGTCCTCCCGTTCCAGATTCTTGCGCCCAAGGACGGCCACGCGAACAGCCGTGCGGTCAATGCCGTGCGCCTGCAACAACCGGGCGATCGGGGTGGCGGGCTCGTGCAGCATCCCCAGCAGGAGGTGCTCGGTGCCGATGTGCTTGTCCTGGAGCGTCTTCGCCTCCGCGAACGCGCAGTCCACGACCCGCATGGCCGAGTGCGACAGAGTCCATCCTTCGCCGGGCGGCCCCGAAGTGGCGCGGGCTTCTGCCGCCAGACCGTCGAGGTCGGCCCCCAGTTGAACGAGCAACCGATGGGCGGTGCATTCGCCCTCTCCGAGCATGGCGGTCAAGAAATGAAACTCGTCAACCGACTCGGAGCCCTGCTCTTGAGCGGCTTGTTGCGCCCTGAAGATCATCGTGCGGGCACTTTGGGTGAATCGTTGCCACATGGGTTCGGGACTCCTTTCGCTAGATGACGTTACCCAACCCTACAAGAGAGGACGCCTTCGATCTGATGTATGGGTTTGGGTCAGAGGAGGCGAACCAGCCACCCGCCCGACCCATCCTCCCGCTCGACCAGCCACCGGTCGCCTCTCGTGTTGGTCGCGCGGAGCCGGGCGTCGGCGATCTTGAGCCACTTTTTGCCTTTGATCTCGTAGACCCTGTGCGTTCCACCCAACCCGGCGACCTGCACGGGCACGTTGGGATCGAACTCGCGGATGCCCACAAACACGCGGTCGTCCTTGGTGAACGCCAGGCACTCGATGTCTGCCTGGCGACCCTCGGGGGCCGGGGGCTTGAGCCAAAGCGGCTTGGACCCATCGGCTCGGCCCAACGCAACGAAGTAGGACCGCGGGACTTCGCCAACGACCCCTACCACCTTAGCCGTGCGCGAGTTCCACAGAATTCGACGAGCCGTCTTGCCCCAAGCCGAGCGTGGACGCGCGGTACCAAGAAAGTCCTCGTGCAGGCGCGGGGCCATCTTGGCTCTTGGCCATTCTGGGTAAGGAGGCATATGAACACGATCCTCCTCCATGGTCCCATAGAATTCGCGCGACTCGTCGGTCACGGCCAACGTGCCGACACCGGCAACAACAAGGGAAAGGGAAACGTCCTGCACGTCGAGAATCGGCTCTACGGCCTGCATCAGTCCGGTGCCTCCGGCGATCATCGGATACCACCCTCCGCGCGCCAAACTCACAGGACCTATTCCTGCGTACCAGGTGTGGTACCAGCGGTAGGCACTCGTCGAGCGCCCACCCCATTCCATACAGGTGACCAGCACATCGAGTCCGGTAAAGCTGGCGTGCGCCTCCACGAAGGACTCGCCCTTCCAAAGGAACTCGCTGCTCTCCGGGGGGTAGGGCCGAACGAACATACCGAGCACGTAGTTCGTCTTGTACTGGTACAAGAGAGGTTCGGCCTTCACGAGCGAACGGTCCATCAGGTTGTATCGCCAAATGCCCGACGACCCCGAGAATTTCTTCAAGAACAGGTTTAGTCCATCCTCACTCAAGAACCCTTCCAGATGCGGTTGGAACCCATGCTCGATGGCCGCGATTGTCTCAGTTCGACTCGGGACAGTCGCACCAACCGCGGCGACCACATCGTGTCGGACGCCGAGTTTCGGCGGCTCGTTTGTCTGGCAGAGGAGGAGGAGGATTGTGGGAAGCATCATTGGGGACCTCAGTCTGGGGTAAATGTAACTCTCAATCCGGCAGGTAGCGATGTCGGACCGGCGATCACTATCTTGTGTGTGATCTCGGCTACGCCATTAGGAAGAAGATTCCACTCACCAAGCCGGAGTTCTTCTTCATCCAGGTATCGAACTGGGCCGAATCCCCAGTTTTGGCTTCCGATCTGGATGGCTCCGACGACCACCGGCGTTGCGCCTGAGTTCCATGCCGCAAGGGAGGAGTAGATATCAATCGGAGACTGCCCCACGTTCCGAACCTTGTACGACAGGTCAAGGTCAACCCCATAGAGGCCGAGGTTTCCTTCGTAGCCAGCTTGGTTCGGGTCGTCTGCAGTTGACCTGAATACGAACAGCTCTGTTTCCTTCCCTATTGCATCGTTGAACATCCCAATGCTTGCCTCGGCCAGGATGATCGGAATGTTTCCGATTGGTTGTTCAATGGGCCTTTCCAGTAGGGTCGCTCTAACGCCGCACCATGGCCAAGACCCTCTGCAATGCATGTTTGACTGCGCGGTTGCCATGGCGGTCGCTGTATAATCCTGCGCTTGATTGGACCAAACAGTGCCGATCGTCAAGACGCCGCCCTCGCCCTCAACGCTGAACTCGTGGACGGCACCAATCGTCTGGCCAGCACCGACCAGTTGGCTCGAAATCCTGTGATATCCACCCACTGGCACCGTACCGTTCCCGCTGCTATCCGCCTCCAACGAGCCGAAGAGTTGGGCTTTGGCAATGCAGCGCCCAATCGCAGAAACTGCTCCAGTGCTTTGGATGCTCACCTGTTGATGGTGGCTCGTGATCTCGCACTTTTGGCCCCGCGGCCTGTGCGACCACATGAACGTACTTTGCCTCAGTCGTGTCATTCTCGTGCCACACCAATACGCGGAATCTGGGATTGGGATAGGATGCGAGCTCAATGGCAACGTTGTACAACCATTGCTTGGTCTTCCCCCCCCCAGCTGTGAAGGAGAGTTGCTCGGGGTTGTCGCTGACGATGAGCCAGCGACTTTCGTCGCGCGCCAATTCGGTCTCGAACATCATTGGGTTACTGATTCTGGGCAGGGCTCCAGAGGTCGCAGACTTTTCTGACTTGGGTTGGTTGCATGCCATATCTATACAAACCACGCACAGGGCGAGATCCTACACTGATCTGTGACGTTTCTTGCAGAAGCTCGTTTCGCCGGGACCCGCCGCTCGTGCCTGATGTCACCCCTCTTGGCTCAACGCCCAGGCGATCCACTCGGGGGCGAAGGGCGACGCGACGCAGCCCTTGGGCACCACGTAGTCCCGATAGACGCCCAGCCGCTCGCCGATCACGATCGCCCGTTCGCGGCGCGAGGCGTCCTTGACCCCGATCTCGACGAGACACCAGTTCATCGCCTCTTGCTTGCCCGCCGGCGCCGAAGCCATCTCGGACTCGATAGCGTCGAGCAGGGCATCGTGGTCCACCAGGTCGGTGCCCACACGCCGAGAAGAGAGCCACCAGCCCATGCGGGCGGTCATCTCGTGGTCGGAACGCCGCCAGCCCCCGAACAGCGCATCCACATGGGGCGACTTCGCCACCACGTTCTTGCCGAACCAATCCACGGCCTGCGGGTGGAACGTTTCGCCCACCATGCAGTTCAAGTCGTCGGCTGAGAGAAGTTTGGGCTTGAGTACGAGCGAGGCGAGGAGCATGGCGTCCAGATTGCCTGTCGCCCACAGTTCCAGCCCCAGTTCGTGGTTCGCCTTGATCTGCTTCGCCAAGTCGCGGATGTCGGCCCGCTTGACGCCGAACTGGCGGTCTCCGGCGGGCCGGTAGTAGTTGCTCTCGCGCATCGCGGCATCGCCTTTGGACTCCAGGGCGGCCAAAGCTTGGTCTCGCGTCATGCCGTCCATTATGGTCAAGGGCCGGAACGTGCCAAAATCACTCGAAATGGCAGGCCATTCGAAATGGAAAAACATCCGCATCCGCAAGGGCAAGCAGGATGCGATCAGGGGGAAGGTCTTTACGAAGCTGGCGCGCGAGATCATCGTCGCGGCCAAAGAGGGCGGCGGCGACCCCTCGATGAACCCTCGGCTCCGCGTGGCGCTGGAGCGCGCCCGCGAGAACTCGGTGCCCAAAGACAACATCGAACGCTCGATCAAGCGCGGCACGGGCGAGATCGAGGGCGAGAACTACGAGGCGCTGACCTATGAAGGCTACGGTCCCGGCGGCGCGGCCATCGTGGTCGAGTGCTACACCGAGAACAAGAACCGCACGGTCGCCGAGGTGCGGCACGCGTTCAGCAAGCACGGGGGCAACCTCGCCGAGAACGGTTCGGTGGCGTGGCAGTTCAAGTACTGCGGCCAGATCACGGTGGCGCGCGAGGGCAAGGACGAGGACGAGGTGACCATGCAAGCTCTGGAAGCGGGCGCCGAGGACTTCGTTGGCGAGGAAGAGACGTTCGTCATCCTCACGGCCCGCGAGAACCTGCACACCGTCAACGACAGCTTGGAGCGGCAGGGGCTCAAGGCCGACGATGTCGCCCTCACCTACGTCCCCACCAACAAGGCGGACCTCCAGCCCGACGACCTGCGCAAGCTCGTCAAGCTGATGGACGCCTTGGACGATCTGGACGACGTTCAGCAGACGTACGTGAACGTGGACATTCCCGACGAGTACTTCGAGGAGTAGCCGATGGGGCCGCGAGTTCCCATCGTCAACCTGGTGTTGATCGGCGCGAACATCGCGACCGCGTTCGGCCTATTGCTTCGGCCCGAGGCGTTCGAGGCGTTAGCCTTCTCGCCGGCGAATCCCCATGTGGCAACGGCGTTCACGTGCCTGTTCGTCCACGCCAACACGCTGCACCTGTTGGGCAATATGTTCTTCCTTGCGGCGGTCGGCCCGGCGGTCGAGTCGGCAGCGGGATCGGTGCGGTTCAGCGTGGTGTACTTCCTGGGCGGATTGGTGGGTGTGGCCGCGCACACGCTGGCCCATCGCGACGATTCCGCTCCTGCGTTGCTCGTCGGGGCGAGCGGCGCCATTGCGGCGTGCGTGGGCTACTATGCCGTGCGGTTTGGGGGGCTGCACGTCCCCTTGACCCCGCGCCACCGTGTAAGCGTGTTTTGGGTCGTGGCCGTGTGGGTCGTGTTGCAGGCGGCGGGCGCGTTCGTCCACATCGGCGCGGATTCGGGGACGTCGTACTGGTCGCATCTCGGCGGGTTCGCGAGCGGCGTCCTGCTCAGCCTGGTGTTCGGCGTGCCGAGGACGGTCGCCGAAGAGGCCAAGCTCGCCGTGCTGAGTCGGATGCACGAGCGCAGCCCTGGAGCGGTGCTGGCCTCGGCCAACGTGATGCTTAGGAACAACCCCTCGGACGACGAGGCTTGGTGGCTTCGTGTGGAGTCCCTGCGAAACATCGGCGACTGGACGAGTTGCGGCGAGGAGTTGGTCGGCGCACTCTCGAAGGGCCGTTCCGACCCCGCGCGGATCCTGGCCAAACTGATCGAGATCAAGGCGCTCGACCGGCTGGACACGTTCAAGCGCACCATCTTCGCCGAGCGGCTGAAGAACGAACACCCCGACCTCGCCCGTGCCTTGCTGATGAGCGTGCTGATGGAGGGGGCGGACGATGCGCAGCGTCCGGATGCGTTGCTTGCGTTGGCCAGCCTCGATTGGGAGGTCCGTCCCGAGCAGGCCAAAGTCTTGGTGGACGAATTGCTCTCGCGCTACCCGTTGCATCCGGCGGCGAACCTCGCCAAAGTCAGGGGCTGGGCTTCGTGAAGGGCTTGAAGAAGTGGTGGCGCGGCGTCCGACCGTACGTGCTCAGCGGCGCGATCACCACCTTGGTCAAGTTCATCGGGGCGACGCTTCGGATCAAGGTCGAAGGCTACGATCCCGAACGCGACGCGAAGGGTCGGATTTTCGCGGGATGGCACGGGCGGACGCTTCTTGGAGCGCTGTTGTTTCGAGGGAAGGGTGTGTGGACGATCATCTCGCACTCCAGGGATGGCGAGTTCCAGAGCCGTATCTTCCAGAACTTTGGGTTCAACATCATCCGTGGCAGCACGGGTCGTGGCGGCGTGCGCGCAGCGGTCGAGTCGATCAGAGTGCTCCGCGACGGAGGCGTGATGGCCTTCACACCCGATGGTCCGCGCGGGCCGAGCGGAGTGGTCCAGGAGGGCATCATGGTGATGGCGCAGAAGTCGGGTGCCCTGCTCGTGCCCGTCGGCGTGGCAGCGAAACCCTGCTACCGTGTGCCGACGTGGGACGCCTACATGGTGCCGCTCCCGTTCGCCAAGGCGATCATGCTGTTCGGTGAACCCTTGGCTGTGCCGAAAGATGCTTCTCCCGAGGACGTCGAGGCGATTCGTCTGCGCTTCGAGCAGGAGATGCACCGGCTCGAAGACGAGGCGGAACGGAGGATCGGGAACCGGAGATGACCCCGCGTGCTCTGGTGGACACCCACTGCCACCTCAACTTCCCGAACCTGTTCCCCGATCCCGATGCGGAAGTTGACTTCACCGTCGCTGCGGGCGTGGGACGGATGATCGCCGTGGGCTGCGACCACGAGACCAGCCAGCATGCCGTAGCGCTCGCCGAGCGCCGAACCGAGGTCTTTGCCACGGTCGGCTGCCATCCCAACTCGGCTGGGGAGTTCGAGTCGGCCTTTCTGGATACGTTGCGCGAGTGGCTGGCCCTGCCGAAAGTCGTCGCCCTGGGCGAAATCGGCCTCGACTACCACTGGAACGTTGCGCCGAAGGAGCACCAACATGCCGTCCTGAACGCGCAGCTCGACCTGGCCGACGAACTCGAGTGCCCCGTGGTGTTCCACTGTCGCGAGGCTTACGACGATCTTCTCGACGTGCTGGAGCCACGCGCGCGGCCGGGCTATCTGCTGCACTGCTTTGGGGGCGACCTCGACCAGGCGGCTCGGGCGGCCGAATTGGGGTTGTGGTTCGGTGTGGATGGGCCCGTGACGTACAAGAGCGCGGACAGCCTGCGGGCCGTGCTCCGGTCGCTTCCGCCCGAGCGTTTGGTGATCGAGACCGATGCGCCGTACCTGCCGCCGCACCCTTATCGGGGTAAGCCCAACCGCCCAGCGTATGTGCGCTTGGTGAACGCCGGACTTGCCCAAGCGTTGGGCATGGGTGAGGACGAATGCGCTACGCTGACAACGGCCAATGCGGAACGATTCTTCGGGCTTTCGGCGTAGCATCGGAGGCTGGCGAACCGATCCGACCAAAGTCGTGTTACCAAGGGAGGTTCGAGCCGGAAACTGCGTATGGAACTTGGAATGAGACGGGCTTTCACCCTGATCGAGGTGTTGGTGGTGGTGGCGATCATCGCCATCCTCGCCGGTCTGTTGTTCCCGGTCTACAGTCGCGCCCGCGACCAAGGCCGCCAGACCAGTTGCATCTCCAACCTCTCGCAGATCGGGAAGTCCATCGGCCTCTACATGGCCGATTACGACGAAGTATTCCCCCACGCCGTTGACCCTTCGGATCGCGACAGGCCCGAGATTTGGGCCCGTCACCCCGAGTTTCAAGCGCGGATCGCTTCGATGCCGTTCTTGCATGAAGCGTTGCGGCCGTACACCAAGAGCGCCGAGCTATTCAAATGTCCGGCGGACCGCGGCACCGAGGTGTTGGACAGCAATTTCGGCATTCCCTTCAAGACGAGCCCAAGCATGTATGCGAACTACGGGACGAGCTATTTCTTCCGGACGGAAATCGCGTTCCGCTTCTATTCACAGGAGCGGTTCGAACTCCCCACCAAAGTCAACGTGATGTTCGACGGCGCAGGGCATTGGCACGGGGCGGCGCGGGCCTTGCGCCTCGACGACAATTTCGACACGATCCTGAGCCTGAGAAAGGACTACCGCTACAACTGTCTCTTTGGGGACTTCCACGCCAAATCGCTTTCTGCTTCAGAATTGGACTTGGCGTGGCGCACCCGACTTTGACCCTTCGACCCCGACTCGCGTTCGTTGCTGGTCAGTTTGTGGACGATGCCGAAGTCGCGTTGGAGTGGCTCGGCCCCCATCCGACCCTAGTCTCTGTTCGTCTGGGCGCCGGTGGCCCGCGCGAGGACGTGCTTCTTTCTCCCGCCTTCTGCAACGCCCACAGCCACCTGGAGTACCGGGGCCTCCTCGACGCGATCCCGCATCTTGACTATTGGCCCTGGATCCGCGAACTCACCCGACGCAAAGCCGAGCAACGTTTGGAAGACGTGCGCGAGCACACGCACCTGGCGGCATACGAGAACCGGACGACCGGTGTCGGCCTCATCGGGGAGCACTCGGATCGGCCGTTCTCCGGCGAGGCGCTGCACGAGCAGGGCATCCAAGGGCGCGTTTTCCAAGAAGTCATCACGTTTCTCGAATCCCAGTCGCCCCAGGAGAAGCTTGACGCTGTCCGCATGAAGGCGGAGGCACAACGCGAGGCGTTCGGGGGGCCGGTGCACTTGTCGCCCCATGCCCCGTACACCGTTGACCCCGAGACGCTCGCGTGGCTGGGTTCGCTGGGCGAGCCGGTAAGCATCCATGTGGCCGAGACGCCGCTGGAAGACGAGTGGTTGATGCGCGGCGAAGGCGACATCGAGGCCCTGTACGTGAGGTTCGGCGTGCCCAGCGTGCGGCACTCTGGTGGGGTCGTCGGCTATCTGGCGGCGAAGGGACTGTTGCGTCAGGGGTCGCAGTGGGTGCATGGCTGTGCCCTGAACCCCTCACTCGCTCCATCGCTTGCCGAAGCGGGCGTCTCCATCGCCCATTGTCCAACGTCCAACCGCATGCTCGATTGCCCGGATGCGCCTGTTCGGACTTGGCTGGACGCCGGTATCTGCGTGGGGCTTGGCCTGGATTCGGCGGCGAGCGGTGGCCCGGTGGACATGTTCGCTCTGATGAGGGCCGCTCGGCAAACCGCCGAGCGGCGCGGGGAGTGCCTTGGTGTGGCAGAAGTCTGGAACATGGCGACCACGATGGGCGCGGCTTCGCTTGGCTTCGAAGGCTGGGCGATCGCCGAGGGCGCGACCTTGCCGCTCATCGCGGTGACCGGCGCGTCCGATCCCGAGGGGGCCCTTCGGGCCGCGCCGCAGGATGTGGCTTGGCTCACGCCGAACGGAGTGTCGTGAGTCCGGTCGAAGTCGTCACCCGCGCCGACGATGCGGGAAGTTGCCTCTCTGCCAACGAAGCCGTGCGCGCAAGCGTTGAAGGCGGGTTGGTTCGCAACGTGTCCGTGATCGTGCCTGGTCCCTCGTTCGCGGCTCTCGCGCCTTGGCTCAAAGCGGTCGAAGGCGTGGACGTGGGCATCCACCTAACCATGAACGCCGAGTGGGACCGCGTGAAGTGGGGACCCTGCGCTCCGCTGGACCAAGTGCGCCCGCTGATCGACCAAGACGGCCTGTTCCTACCCACGACTGCGGCGCTGAAAGACCGTTTCGGGCTGGTGGAAGCCACCGTCGTCGAAGCCCGCGCCCAAGTCGAGCGGGCCCGCGCGCTTGGCGTGAAGCCTGTCTACATGGACGATCACATGGGCTTCACGTGGCTCCCCGGAGTCCGCGATGCGCTTACGGCGTTGGGGCGCGAGTTGGGCCTTGCCCCACGGTTTGGCGGACTCAAGCGCTGGCCCGAGGTTCCCCCCGTCTCGGCCGAAGACCCAGATGCTTTGGTGGACTCGTTTCTGGCGCGTGTGGCGAATGCAGAAGGCGGGGTTTATCTGTGGGTGACCCATCCCGGGTTCGACCGGGACGACATGCGGGTGTTCGGTCACGCCGGTCACCAATCGGGCCAAATCGCTCGGGAGCGCGAAGCGGACCGGCAGTTCTGGCTGTCGCCCCGACTGAAGCGCGCCGTCGCTGAAGGCCGGTTCGCGACGCGCCGCTACTCGGAAGTTGCGTGATCTTCGGCGCGTCGCCATCGGGGCGCATTGACAAACCGCGCCGCACCTGACAAACTGTGCCCCATGTGGCTTCCGCTGATTCTGGCGACGCTCGCCCTCCAACCCGACGCAACCGCCTATGTCGGCGCGCGTTTGATCCCTGTCGAGGGCCCCGAGATCGCCGATGGCGTGATGGTGGTTTCGGGAGGCAGGATCGCAGCGATCGGAGACCGGAGCACGCCGATCCCGCAAGGCGCGAAGGTCGTCACCCTCGCGGGCAAGGTGGTCATGCCCGGCTTGGTGGACCTGCACAGCCACGTCGGCGGACCGGGCGGAGGCGACCAAAGCGGCGCGATCCAGCCCGACGCACGCGCCATGGACTCCATCAATCCCGCCGACCCCGGCTTTCGGCGCGTGACCTCGGGCGGGCTGACGACGCTCAACGTGATGCCCGGCTCGGGCCACCTGATGAGCGGGCAGACGATCTATGTGAAGCCGCGCAAGGGCGTCCGCATTCTGAAGGACATGCTGGTTCGGGACGGCAACGGGTGGGCGACGGGCGGCATGAAGATGGCCAACGGCACGAACCCCATCGGCGGGGCCAATCGACCCGGCAACCGCAGCCGCGCCCACGCGATGGTGCGGCAGCACTTCCTCAAGGCGCTGGAGTACAAAGCCCAACTCGAAGCCGCCAAGTCCGACCCGACGAAAGCGCCCAAGCGGGACCTCGGCATGGAGGCGATGGTCGAAGTGCTGGAAGGCAAGCGCGTCGTCCACCACCACACCCACCGCGCCGACGACATCGTCAAGGTGCTCCAACTCAAGGAGGAGTTCGGCTTCAAGGTGGTGCTCCACCACTGCACCGAGGCTCGGTTCGTCGCGAGCGAGATCGCCAAGGCGGGCGTCCCGTGCAGCCTGACCTATGTGGACGCCCCGGGCGGGAAACTTGAGGCCGTGAACGTGGACTTCAGCAACGCGGCCGAACTCGCGCGGGCCGGGGTTTCGGTCGGCTTCAACACCGACGACGGCATCACCGATTCGCGGTTCTTCATCCGCAACGCCGCGATGGCCATGCGCTACGGCTTGCCGCGCGACGAGGCGCTGAGATCCCTGACGATCAACCCCGCGAAGCACATCGAACTCGACCACCGCATCGGTTCGCTCAAGGCGGGCAAAGACGCCGACTTCATCGTGCTCGACGGCGACCCGTTCAGCGTGTACACCCGCGTCCAACAGACATACATCGAAGGGCTCAAGGTGTTCGATTTCGGAGACCCCGCCGACCGGAAGTTCGCCCTCGGGGGCGAGGGCTCGAGAGGCAACGGGACGATCCACCTGTGCTGCGCGGAGGCCGACTAGCCATGAAACGACTCTCCTGGATTCCGTTGTTGCTGCCCGCTCTGGCGGCCTGCCAAGTCGTCGCCATCCGCGCCGAGCGGCTGTATCCCGTCTCGGGTCCGATGATCGCGAACGGGGTGGTCGTTGTGCGCGGCGGAGTGATCGAGGCCGTCGGACCCGCCGCCGAAGTGACAATCCCCGAGGGTGCCCAGGTGCTCACGTGCAAAGTCGCGACGCCGGGCTTGGTGGACGTGCGGGCGTCGGTGGGTGTTTCCGGCATGCTGAACGTCCCCGGCCACGACCAAGACCAGATCGAGCGCTCCAGCGCCATGCAGCCCGAGCTGCGGGCCGAGGACGCCTACAACCCGAGCGAACCGCTGATCCGCTACGTGCGGTCGTTCGGCGTGACCACGGTCCACTCGGGCCACATCCCGGGGATGCTCATCAGCGGCCAGACGGCCGTGTTCAAGACTTCAGATGGCACGGCTCGCGAGGTGCTGCTCAAGGCGGGCACTGCGATTTCGGCCACGCTGGGTCCCGATGCCCTCGGCTCGCCCAATCCGGGGACCCGCGCCAAGCAGATGGCCTTGCTTCGGCAGACGCTCACCGACGTCCGGGACGCCAAGCCGGGAGGGACTGCGAACCTGCGGAACGAGGCCCTCGCACGCGTCCTCGCCGGGGAGGTGCCGTTGTTGGTGACGGCGCACAAGGCTCAAGACATCCTGCTGGCGTTGCGGCTGGGCGAAGAGTTCGGGATACGCATCTGGCTCGACGGCGCGAGCGAGGCGTATCTCGTGCTGAACGAGATCAAGGCGGCCAAGGTGCCCGTGCTGCTCCACCCGACGATGTTCCGGCCCGATGGGGACGCGCGCGAACTGCGGCTGGACACGGCCAAGGTGCTCCACGAGGCGGGACTCCCGTTTGCGATTCAAAGCGGGTTCGAGGGCTACGTGCCCAAGACACGCGTGGTGCTGTTCGAGGCGGCTATGGCGGCGGCGAACGGGTTGCCTTTCGAGGCGGCGTTGCGCTCGATCACGCTTGGCGCGGCCGAAATCCTCGGCCTCTCCGACCGCATCGGCAGCCTGCAACCCGGCCGGGATGCCGACATCGCGATGTTCGACGGCGACCCGTTCGAGTACCAGACGCGTTGCGTGGGTGTGTTGGTGGGTGGAAAGCCGTATCCGGGCGAGGGCTAGAGAATTGGAGGGACCCGCTCCGTCGGGTCCCTGCTTGGAACTGCTTGGTCGGGCTGAAGAGAGCGGCGGGAAGGTGTTCGACAAGCGGCCCGGGTTCCGTGCCGCTCGTCTCGAAGCCGACGCGACCGCTTGGTCCGCTTCGACGCCTCGGTCGACTGCGTCGCCCGAGGGCTCAGCGTGACGGGCCAACTTGCTGCCCAGGTCCCCTGGCTTCGGCCTCTTGGGTCGCGACGGAGCGCGCCCCTCCAACTAGAGCATCAGAAGCAACGCAGCGGTCAGTCGCGCGAGGGCGTCTACGGCATCGGCGTGCATGATCTCGCAGCCGTGGCTGTTCTCCATCGGAATGCCGAGGGTGATCGGGCGGGCGCAAAGGCCGCGCGCCGCCGCGCACGAGGCGTCGCTGCCTCCTCGCGAGAGCGCTTGGAATTGCAGACCCGTCCCTGCCTCGCGAGCGGCTGCCTCGACCAAACGGATGTCCGACGGGCGGATCGCCGCGAACGAATCGGACACCCATAGGGCCGGCGTGGCGTCGAGCGTGATCGGCGCGTCGGGCACGAGCGGCGCGAGTTCGAGTGCGATGCACACGTCCGGCTGGAGCCGTTGCATCAGGTACTGCGCCCCCTCGCCTCCCACTTCTTCGGCCACGGTCGCGGCAAACAGGACGGGAAGCTCCTGCCCGCGCAACGCGCCCAAGGCGAGTATCATGGCCGCCAGGTCGGCGCGGTCGTCGAGGAACGGCCCCGAGACCAACGAATTGCCAAGCGGTGTCAAGGTGCGGCGGCTGCGCCCCAACGCCACGCGCGTCCCGGGCCGCACGCCCGCGCCGATAAGTTGGCGCAGGTTGTAGCCCGTGAGCACCTTCGCATTGCCCCAGCCCAGGCCGCTCGCCTCGACCGAGCGCGCCGCGCTGGTGGGGTCCTCCGAGTGGATCGAGCCGAACGAGAGGATGCCCGCGATGCCGCCTTCGGGTGTCATGACCTCGACGGGCCCCTCGCCGAGCTTCCAGGGGTGCAGCCCGCCCATGGGTGCCACGAGGATGCCGCCCTCGGGGTCCATACCGCGCACGATCATCGCGATTTCGTCCAGGTGGGCGGTGACGACGATCCTCGGGTCGGGTCCGAGCGGCACGAGCAGATTGCCTTTGGCGTCGGTCTCGGCGGCGTAGCCGAGGGCGCGGACATGCTCGGCCACGCGGTCGCGCACGGCGTCTTCCTGGCCGGGCGGCCCGGGCAACGCGATGAGTTCGCGGACGAGGTCGAGGCTGTTCATGCTTGTGCTGGCACGATACCCCTTGGCCCGAGGGTCGGTGGGGTACGTCGAGTCCTCGGCCACCCTAGTGTCAGCGGTGATCGCAGACTTGGAGCCCGTCTCCCGCGATCAGGGCTCGGGGCCGGTTTCGGCGACGACCACCGACGTGATCCCGCCGCGCACGTTGAACTCGCCCGTGACGCGCATCCAGCGGGGCTCGCACGAACCCGCGAGGTCGTCCAGAATAGCGTTCGTCAGCGCCTCGAAGAAGATTCCCCGGTCGCGGAACGAGTAGAAGTAGAACTTGAGCGACTTCAGCTCGATGCAACGTTGGTCGGGGACGTATTCGACGTGGATCGTGGCGAAGTCGGGCTGGCCCGTCTTGGGGCACAGGCTCGTGAACTCCGGGCACGTGTGCTTGATCCGGTAGTTTCGTTGCGGGTTCGGGTTCGGAAAAGTCTCGACGCTCGCCATGGGTTTAGTCGTTGATCTGGACCATCTCGAACGCCTCGACCTTGTCGCCTTCGGCGAACCCTTCCCAGCCCTCGAAGGTCAGGCCGCATTCGAAGCCTTGGGTGACCTCGCGCACGTCGTCCTTCAGGTGGCGGAGCGTGTTGACTTCGCCTTCGTAGACGAGTTCCTTGCCCCGGTAAACGCGGCACTTGGCGTTTCGCGTGACCTTGCCATCGCTGACGTAGCAGCCGGCGATGACGCCCTTGCGCGAGAACGCGAACCGGACGCGGATCTCGACCGTGCCGAGATACTGCTCTTCGAACTTGGGTTCGAGCATGCCCTTGACGGCCTTCTCGATGTCCTCGATCAGTTCGTAGATGATGTTGTAGGTGCGGATTTCGACCTTGCGCCGCTCGGCTTCCTTCCGCGCGCCGCCTTCGGGCTTGACGTTGAAGCCGACGACGATTGCGTTGGCCGCATTGGCCAGCAGAATGTCGTTTTCGGTGATGGTGCCTACGGCGGAGTGGATGACGCGCACTTGCACCTCGTCGCTTTCGATTTTCTCCAGAAGTCCGCGCACCGCCTCGACGGACCCGTGGACGTCCGCCTTGACGACCAGGTTGAGTTCCTTCATCTCGCCCTGGTTGAGCATGTCCCGGATGCCGCGCAGGGTCATCTTGGGCTTGGCGCCGCGCGCCATCTCTTCGCTTCGGGCGGCCGTCTTGCGGCTTTCGGCGAGTTCTCGCGCGCGCCGCTCGTTCTTCTCGACTTCCACCGAGTCGCCAGCTTGGGGCACTTCGGCGAGGCCCAGGACTTCGACGGGCGTGCTTGGGCCAGCGGCCTCGATTTTTTGGCCCGCGTGATCGGTCATGGCCTTGATGCGGCCGAAGGTCTGGCCGACGACGATGGTGTCGCTTTGGTGGAGCGTGCCCGACTTGACCAGGACCGTGGCCACGGGTCCGCGCCCGCGTTCGAGCTTGGCTTCGATGACGACTCCGTGGAGTTCGCCCTTGGGGTCGGCGGTGAGCTGGAGCACTTCGGCTTGCAGCAGGATCATCTCCAGCAGCTGCGGGATGCCTTCGCCGGTGTGCGCCGAAACATTGCACGTGATCGTGTCGCCGCCGAAGGCCTCCGGGACCACCTCGTGGTTCGTGAGCTGTTGCAGCACCCGCTCGGGACGGGCGTCGGGCTTGTCGCACTTGTTGACCGCGACGATGATGGGCACCTTGGCGTTCTTGGCGTGGGCAATGGCCTCGATGGTCTGCGGCATGATGCCGTCGTCGGCGGCGACGACGAGGATCGCGATGTCGGTGACCTGCGCGCCTCGGGCGCGCATTTCGGTGAACGCGGCGTGGCCCGGAGTGTCGAGGAACGTGATCGTGCCTTCGGGCAGGTTGACCTGATAGGCGCCGATATGCTGCGTGATGCCGCCGAACTCCTTGTCGACGACGTTGGCCTTGCGGATGTAGTCGAGCAGCGAAGTCTTGCCGTGGTCGACGTGGCCCATGATGGTGACCACGGGGGGCCGGGTGACCGCGCCCTTCTGCTGCGAAGGCTGCTGTGCCACCTTCGGCTTGGGTTTGGGTGCATCGGCCCACACGACGGTGAAGCCATTGGCCGCGACCAGCTTTTCGGTGATGTCGTCCTTCAGGACGGTCCCCAAAGCCGCCATCGTCTTGAGCTTGGTGATGAGCGTCTTTTGGATCTCGGGCTGCGGGATGCCGAGGGCCAGCGCGACTTCGCGTGGCGTTCGGCCGGGCTGCAGCGTCAGCTCCTTGGTGCCCTCAAGCTCCATGAGGCTGACTTTGACCAGTTCCAGAGAGTCGTCGTCGGCCTCGAACTGTTCGCCATCGACCTCCAGCCCCAGTTCTTGAAGGACATGGTGGACGTGTCCGGGCACCAGCCCAAACTCCTTCGCCAACTCCGGGATGTTCACGGTCATCGTCTTGATCTTTACCTCAGTTTGCATAACAAAGCTTCGCGAAGCGCCGACTTGTCCTCGGGCGCGAGCGAGAGGCGCAACGCCCGCTCGATCCTGCCACGCTCGAAGAGTCCGAGCACGTGGTCTTCAAGGCGGCACACATAGGCCGACCTTCCGAACGCATGGCTCGGACGCCGACGGCTGTCCTCCACCACGAACGGTCCATCCTCGGACCTCGAGACGCGCAGAAACTGGCTCTGCGGCCCACGTTGGCGGCAAACCACGCACGAGCGTACCGGCTCGACGCCAGTGTCAGCCGCGGGTCTTGCCCTCCGAAGCCGCTTGCGATTCTGAGCGGATGTCGATCTTCCACTCGGTCAGACGCGCGGCCAGCCGAACGTTCTGCCCGCCCTTGCCGATGGCGAGCGACAACTGCGTGTCGGGCACGATGGCGTAGGCCGCACCCCGGGGGGCTTCGTCCCCTTCGGGCGTCTTGGCGTCATGCAGGGACAGCTTGTTCACCTTGGCCGGGTTGAGCGCGTTCGTGATGTACACCTTGGGGTCTTCGCTGTACGGCACGATGTCGATCTTCTCGTCGTACAACTCGTCCACGATGGCCTGAACTCGGGTGCCACGCGGGCCGACGCACGAACCCACGGGATCAACGCGCTCGTCGGTGGACATGACGGCCACCTTGCTTCGCTGACCGGGCTCGCGGGCCACGCCTTTGATGACGACCACACCGTCCGCGATCTCGGGAATCTCGAGTTCGAACAACTTTCGCAGCAGATTCGGGTGCGTGCGGCTGACCACGACGCGCAACCGGCGGCCGGCCTCGTCCACGCGGAGCACATAAACCTTGAGGTTGTCGCCCACGCGGTACGGCTCGGTCGGCACCTGTTCCCGCTTGGGCAACTCGGCCTCGACCTTGTTGACCTGGATGTACACCACCTGCGGCTCCTTGCGGACCACCGTGCCGCTGACCAACTCGCCGACGCGCTCCGCGAACGTGTCGTGCACGTGGCGGGTCTCGGCGTCGCGCAGCTTTTGGTTCAGCACCTGCTTGAACGTTTGGGCGGCGATGCGCCCGAAGCGGTTGGGGTCGACTTCCACGGGGATGAAGTCGCCGATTTCCGCGTCGGACTTGCGTTTGCGGGCCTCGGTCAGCGACATCTGGAACGACGGCTCGGTCACCACGCCGACGACTTCCTTTTCAAGCTGGGCAGTCCACCCGTGCTTGGCATCGATGCGCACGGTCACCTCGCCGGTCGCGCCGACGAATTTCTTGTAGGACTGCGCAAGGGCCTCCTCCAACTCGTGGAGGAGCTCATCGAGCGGAATATCGCGCTCGAGCGCCATCTGCTGCAGGTGTTGCAGGATGTCCATTGCCATAGTCTTACCTTCCGTGGGCCGTTCGGTTACGAAAAAGGCGGCCAAAGGCCGCCGTTCCGTGAAACCGTATACGCCTTGCCAGCATTCTACCACACCCCCGGTCCTCCCGAGAGTCGGTTGGGACCCTGGCGACGCCGGAGCTAGGGCGGTTCGGGACCTTCGATGGGCAAGGTGTCGGAGGGCTCGGATTCGCGGATGACCGGCACGCGGGCGGGTACTTCCAAGTGGCCAAGGCTGCCCAAGGGCTGGCCATCCACGAGGATTTCGACGCTGGACACTTCGGGGAATAGCCCGGCCGTCCTGAGCAATCCGCGCAAGAGCATGGACTCCTCCATCGAGCCGTACCCTGCGCGGAACGCCTCGTTGAACGACAGCACGGCATGGCCATCCTCGACGCTCACGCTGAGCAGGCGCGCCTCGGTCGGCGCGATGTTGCTTTGGCTCAGGAAGCTCTGGAAGGCCACCACATAGGGGTCCTTCGCTCCGGGCACCTGCAACGGTTTGACGTCGAACACCACGTCGTCGCCCTCGATCCGGGGCACAGCGATGGACACGCTCTGCATCTGCGGGCGGGGAGGTTGCGCGGGCGAAGGCTTGTCTTCCGGTTCCCGACGGCGAAGTTCCTTGGGCACCTCGGAGGCCGGCGCGAACTGAACGTACGCCGCGATCCCGGTGACGCCCAACGTGGCGGCCACCGTCGCGATCCAGATTCCCATGTTCCTATGCTTCACCGAGATACACCTTGAGCCCTTTGACGATGGACGTCGCGACCGAGTCTTGGAACTCGGCGGTCTGCATGACCTTTCGATCGTGATTGTGATTGATGAACCCGAGTTCGAGCAGCACCGCTGGAACCCGCGCTCCTCTTAGGACGGCGAATCCGCTGTTGTAGATGCGTTGATCGCTCCAAACGCCTATGCCGCGCAAGCCGCTCGTGCGGACGATTTCCTGTTGGAGGCACTCGGCCAGCAGCTTCCCGATCGGGTCTTCCTTGTGATAGAAGGTGATCGTGCCGCTGGTGCTGTTCGGGCGGGCGTTGGAGTTGATGTGGATGCTGACGAAGAAATCGGCCCTGTGGCGGTTGGCCAGCGCGGGCCGGTCGGTTAGCGGGACGAACACGTCGGTCTCGCGCGTCATCAGCACCGTGGCCCCCGCTGCCAACAGCTTCTCGGCGGTCTTTTTGGCGATGTTCAGCGTCAGGAGCTTCTCGGACGTCTCCTTGGTGCTGGGCTGCGCGCCGGGGTCGTTGCCACCGTGCCCGGGGTCGAGCACCACGGTCTTGCCCGCCAGACGACCATCCTTGATGTCCGGCTTGACGATGCGGATGCGGTAGAGCCCCGGAAGTTCGTGGAACTGAACGCCAACGGCTCGGGGGAACGTGAACGTCACCCGGAGGCCGGTTTCGGTCTTCTCGGCTCGGCCCGTCGCCGAAGCAAGCGGAGCCATCGACTGAGCGGAGTCGTCCAACCGGGCGCCCGGCAGTTCGACCACCACCATGTTGAGTTCGGGTCGGTGGACGCGGGGCGACTCGAGCGCTTGGCCGCGATAGTGCAGCGCGAGAAGCGTCTCGCGCGCGCCGTCGGCCTCGACCTTCCACGAACCGAACACGTAGTCGGGCTTGGGCGGCCCTTGCCATTCCTCGGGCTCGACGGGCGGCTTCTCGACATCGGTCTGGCCCGTCTGCTGAACCGGAGGCGCCTGGACCGGCGGCGTCTGCTGGACCGGCGGCTCTTGCACGGGGGGCGTCTGAACGATCACGGGCGGCGGGTCGGCCTGCTTGGGTCGCTCGACCGTGGTCACGCGGGTCGCGACGGGCGTTGTGTTCTCGGGCGCAGCCTTCGCCAGCACGGCGGAGACATCCAGCTTGAACGAAGAGCCCAATCCCGCCCGCCATGCGGGCATCGCCGAAGCTGGCTCGCAGGGCACCACGATGCGGATATGCCCAGCCTCGACCTCGCGGACCGTCGCTTCGCGGGGCAAGGCAACGGCGGTGTCGCCATCCATCCGCACGCCACGCAGTTCCACGACCAGCGAGGGCGGGTTGGCGTTGTACGTGATGGCGGGCCGGGTCGGCAGCGAACTCGCGACCTCCAGGTGGCCCTGGTTCAACTCGACCGACTTGAGCTTGGACCAGACGTCCAGCGTGTCGCGTTCCTTGCGCCAAGCCGTCTCGCCGCCGAAGGCGGCGACCAGCGAACGCACGGGAAGCGAGCGCACCTGCGAGAAAACCTTGAAGTTGGTCCGGAACGTGTGGCTCTCGACGGAAACCACCGCCTCGTTCTTCTCAAACGAGACTTTCCATCCCCAGGCGGCAACGACCGACTCGGCCAGGTAGCACTCCTCGCCGACACGCCAGGCCGAACCTTTGCTTGCTCCGAAGGGCGGGTACACCACCTCGGCGGGCGCGGGGTTCGTCTGGGCCAGAACCGTTGCCGCGACCATCCATGGCGCGACGAAGGCGATTTTGAACCTCATGACAATCCGTTGATCCTCATTCTACACAGATCGGCGCGAAATGCCAACTCTGAATGCGACGAAGCGTCGCCGGTGCTACAATGGCGGCACCGGACGACGCGTTCGCTAGGGCTACTCTCAATAGACCAAACGGACGCCGTCCGGTTTTGTTCACCGGCGTCGCGGGCGATTAGCTCAGTTGGTAGAGCGCCTCGTTTACACCGAGGATGTCGGGGGTTCGAGTCCCTCATCGCCCACCAACCGCCACGGAACATAATGGACGCGTGATCGAATCCGGCCAGGAGGTCTTCCGTTGCGTCGTGGGCTAGGCAAAGGGCTGTCGCAGTTCGTCGGCGAGACCGTCGCGACCGGCGACGAAAGCTCAGGCGACGTGCCGATCGAGGCGATCGTCCCCAACATGCTCCAGCCGCGCACACGGTTCCAAGACGAAGGGCTCGCCGAACTCGCCGCTTCGATCCGCGAAGTCGGCGTCATCCAACCCCTGGTGGTCCGCCCCATCGGCGACGACCGCTACGAACTGATCGCGGGCGAGAGGCGTTGGCGCGCTTCCAAGCTGGCGGGCCTCAAGCGGGTGCCCGTCGTCGTACGCTCGGCCTCGTCGCAATCGTCGCTGGAAATGGCCCTGATCGAGAACATCCAACGCGAGGACATTTCGTCGGTCGAAGCGGCCCGCGCCTACGAACGGCTGATGCTCGAATTCGGCCTGAAGCAAGAGGACGTCGCCCAACGCGTGGGCAAGACCCGTAGCACCGTGGCGAACACCATCCGCCTGCTGCGGCTCCCCATGGTCGTCCAAGACGCCGTCGAAGCAGCCGAGATCTCCGAAGGGCACGCCCGCGCCCTGCTCGGCACCGACGAGCCCGAACGCCAACTGGCCGTTTTCCACCTCATCCGCGAGCGTGGGTTGACCGTCCGAGACGTCGAGCGACTCATCGCTTCCGAACCCGCCAAGGCGCGTTCGAAGCCCACCCTGTCCAACTACCTCTCGGCCGAACGCGCCGAACTCGAAGACCGGATCGGGAGGCACTTTGGAGCACCGACCAAGATCAAGCTGAGCGGCGGGGGCGGCGGGCGCATCCAGCTCGACTTCGCCAACGAAGAGGACTTCCAGCGCATCCTCGACGTGCTGGGCATCACGTTGTGAGCGTCTCGGTCGTACAGATGGGTCCCGAACACCTTGCGGGGGTGGTGGCCTTGCAGCGCTCTTGCTTTCCGCCCCCGTTCCCCGAGGAGTTCCTCTGGCGTCGCGAGCACTTGGAGCGACACGTCTTGGTGTATCCAGAAGGTCAGTTTGTGGCCCTCGACGAGGCGGGCCGAGTCGTCGGCAGCGCCAGCGCATGCCGGATTCCCGAGGATCGGTGGAGAGCGCATTTGCCTTGGGAGGAGACGCTCGGCGGGTTCTTCTTCGAAGGCTTCGACCGCAACGGCAGCACGCTCTATGGGGCCGACATCAGCGTCCACCCGGAACACCGGGGCAGGGGCGTGGGTCGGAGGTTGTACGAAGCGCGGTTCGACTTGGTGCGCAAGGCGGGTTTGGCGCGGTACGGCACGGCGTGCCGGATGCCGGACTTCGCCGCTCGCAGCGACGAGTTCGCGCATCCCGCCGAGTTTGCGCGGGCCGTGCAGGAAGGCCGGGCCCGAGACCGAACATTGACACCGCTGCTACGCTATGGCTTGCGCCTGATCCAAGTGTTGGAGGACTACATGCTCGACGAAGAATCCGGAAACGCCGCCGCCCTGCTGGAGTGGACGCCATGAGCGTGGTCCGAGCGGGGGCATGGCGTTGGCCCGTCCAAGCCGGGGTTCGCGAAGACGCGTTCTTCGAGCGATTGGAGCTCTTCACCCGACTTGCCGCCGACGAAGGCGTCGAGTGGTTGGTCTATCCGGAGTTGTTCGTGCTCGAGCTTCTGGGGGGGACGCGGGGCTGGACCGAGGCCACGGTGCCGCATTTCCTCAGCCGCTTCGCTCCCCGCCTCGAATCGGCCCTTTCGGGTCTGGCGAAGCGATACAGCATGACCATCGTGGGCGGCTCGCACTATCGGCTCGAGGGGGACGACGTGGTCCACATGGGCGTGGTCGCGGAAGCGGATGGCTCGCTGGTGTTTCAGCCCAAGAACAACGGCACGGTGTACGAACGCGACGTCTGGAAGCTGCCCGCGCGCCACGGTCTGGCACGGTTCAGGGACCCTCGGCTAGGCCTGACCGTCTGCTACGATAGCGAATTCCCGGAAGCCGTCCGCAAGCTTGCCGAGGCCGGTGTCGAGTGCCTTTGCATCCCCGCGTACACCGAGACGGTTCAGGGGTTTCAGCGGGTGCGTTGGTGCTGCCTCTCGCGTGCGGTGGAGAATCAGATCTTCGTCATCCACGCATCGCTCGGCGGGTCGTTGGAGATGGAGCCGCTGGTGGACACGCAAGGCACCGCGGCGATCATCGCGCCCAGCGTCCGCCCATTCCCCGATGAGGCGGTGCTTTCCGAAAGCATGGACCTGGCCGTCGCGGATCTGGACTTCGACGCCCTGCACGAAGCTCGCGAGACGGGCTCTGTGCGGAACTGGCACGACCGCAACAACAGCGCTTGGCGTTGGCTCTGAAGCGGGCGACGACCGGCTGGCATCCCCCCGGCTGCAAGGCCGCGCGACACCGAACCACGACCCTTTCGTCCCAACCGATAGGCGGAGCGACGACCCGCGACCCGGCCGCACTCGCGGACAACATCAGGTACCTTGGACCTACGACCTGTGACCTTCGGACCCACGGGTTGGAAACGGGCCGCCGAGGCGCGCGTCATGCTGGTTCGGCGACGCGATGAAGCCCGCCCCCTTTGGACAACCGAACATGAATCACTCTTTTTTCTCGAAGCTCGCGCGGACCGCAGCCTCCGCGCTTGCCTTTGCCGTAGCCGCCGGCGTCCACGCGCTGACGCTCGACGAACTGAAACAGATGGTCAAAGAACTCGAGGCCATCGCGGTAAAGCACCCGGACTATGCCTACCCGATCGAATGCGAGATCGTCGATCGGCCCGTGATCAACGCCCACGCTACGGCGATCTATCGCGGCGAGGGCGAGAAACCCCAGGCCAAGATGGTGGTGTTCACCGGTTTGGTGGACTTCATGAAGGACGACAAGGACCTTATCCGAGCCGTTGTCGCGCACGAAGTGTCCCACCTTGCCTGCGGTCACGTGTCGCCCACCGAGCCCGTTGCCCGCGACCTGAGCCAGTTCTGGACGCGAACGCAGGAACTCGAAGCCGACGCCACGGGCGCCATGCTGCTGCAACGCAGCGGCCACTCCAAAGACCACATGGCGCAGATGCTGCTCAAGCTCGACGAGGCTCGCGGCCGAACGGGCAGCTGGATCAACCGCCTTTCGGGCACCCACCCCGACCCCAAGGAGCGGGCCTCCCGCTTCCTCGACGACCCCCGCGTCGTGCGGTCCGTCCTCGAGTTCGACATGGGTCTGGCGTTCATGGAGGCGCGACGCTTCCTGTTCGCCGCCGAGATGTTCAAGAAGGCCGCCCAGCGCGAACCCGCGTTCAAGGAAGCCTGGGTCAACGCTGGCTTGGCCAGCCTGATGGACTACTTCGACAAGCTGCCGGTCGCCATTCATGAGAAGTGGCTCCGCCCCGACTTCGGCCCCGCCATCTTGGAGGTCTCGCTCACGCTCAACCGCGACCCCGAAATCCGCGCCGAAGATCGCGCCCGCTACCAGACGGCCCTCGCTTCGATCGCCGCCGCGCGCACCAACGCCGCCGGCCACGAGCGGTTGGACGACCTCGAAGGACTGGCCTGGGTGCTCGACCCCGAAGCCCAGCGCATCAACGCGGGCGTCGAGATGCTCACGAAATGGCGGCCCTCCGAAGACGAGACCCGGCTCCGCAAGGCCAACAACATCGCGCTCGGACTGCAACGGCTCGGCAAGAACCGCGAGGCCGCCAAGGCGCTGGTGGAGGCCACCAAGGCGACGGACGAGTTCAATGCGTCGGTCGGCGAGAACCTGGGACGGCTCGGCGCTTCGACGGTCGTGGGCTCCGATGCGGGCCACGCCGCCGAGATGCTGAAGACTTGGCTCGAGCTGACGCCCTCGCTCAACCAGTACTACGGTGCGGTGAAGAAGGAGTACGAGGCCGTGTGCAAATCGGCCAACCTGCAAGCCGTCGCCATCCAGCCCGCCCCGGCCTACCTCTGCCGCGTGGTGAGCATGATGGTCGACGGCAAGGAGGTCAGCCGCTTCCTGCCGATCGGCGATTTGGTCGCTGCGATGGGCAAGGCGGACATCCGCCTCAAGTTCGACGACCGCTATCCGAACCTCAACGAGTGGCGTTGGCAGGGCGGGCAGTTCACCTGCTTCTCCGAAGACCCCTCGTTCGTGATGCGGCTCACGTCGTACCTGCCCGGTTCCTATGTGGTGCTTCGCACCGTGGACGAAGGCACGCGCACCGACCTGCGGATCACGGTCGGCATGTCGGAGGACGAGTTCGGCAAGGTCCTCAACCCCAAGGGCGGGCTGGCCAAGCCGCTCGCGAAGGGTGGCCAAACCGAGGACTGGCTGTATTACCCCGGTCTGCAACTCGGCGTCCTGATCAAGGATGGCAAGGTCGCCGGCATCACCACCACCCCCGTCCAAGACGACGAGGATTGACACTCCCCGCCGCCCCGGCGCTCGGCGTCGGGGCGGCACCACCCAACACAGGTAGGCTTCCGACCAGTGGTCGTCTCTGCAACCCTAGCTCTGATCCTCGGCGCCCAGGCCGCTTGGACGGTCAACGATCACCATACGTTGATCTGGAATGGCGAGCCGTACCTGCCCGTGGGCCTGCGTATCCCAGGCTCGCCGGACGAGGTCCGCAGGGCCAAAGAGGCGGGCATCGCGGATGTGATCGTTGACCTGCCCGCCGACGGCACGGGCTGGGCTGAGACCATCCTCGCCCTCGAACAGGGCGGCCTGCGCTACCTGATCGCCGTGGACTCGCTCGCCCCGATGGCGACGGGCTTCATCATCGAGCCGCAGAGCTACCGCGTGCCCAAGCTCGCCTCGCGCAAGGAGTTCAGCTTCAGGTTCCCGGGGTGCGATTTCGCCCTCGCCACCACGGTCAACGCCCGCGACGGATCGCTCTCCCGCGCGCAGCGCATTCAAGCCGAAGGTGGACGCCTTACGTTCGAACTCCAGGGCCCGACGCTGGATTCGGACCTCTACCTCTACGGCCGAATCCAGAGCCTGAAGTCGCCGGATTATTGGGAGGGCTTCGACGCGCGCCGCGACGAGATGCTCTCGACGCTCACCCGCGTTCGGCCCGGCGCGGGATTCCGGGGGTTGCTGAACCCCCTGGGGCGCATGCCCGCCATGGGCACGGCCTCGAACGACTTCGTGCCCGACAGCGAACTGCTCCGCATCGAGTTCGCCGACTACCTGCGCCAGCGTTACCGCTCGGTGGAGACGGCTATGCGGGCCTGGTCCATGAGCAGCGCTCCGGTGCGCGACTTCCGCCATCTCGCTCGGCTCGTTCCGCTCTGGAGCAGCACGCGCGGCCCGTCCCGACTTTGGGATCCCAAGGACGACAGCCTCTACCCCTGCGAGCCCCGACAATCGAACTATTGGAACGACCTCAAAGCCGTGGTGGCTCAGGCCGAGACCAAGCGCTTCGCCTCGCTGACGCGGAGCCTTCAGGCTCTGACCGGCGCCCCCGTGGTGCAGGAGTTCGGGGGCTGGGCGTCGGTGTATGAGAAGCGGTCTTCCGGCCTCACGGGCATCGGCGCGCGCGCCACGGGCACGGCGCTCAAAGACTTTGCCCACGACGCTGGCCCCGCCGTCTCGACTGGAATGCGATGGGGCAGTCCGTGTTGGATGCTGGCCACTGCCCTCGCTTGGCCCGCCAAGCCCACCGAGCAAGCCGCCGTCATGGACCTCGTCGCCGAGACGGCCGCGATGGGAATCCGAGGGTGGTACTTCCAGACGCGGGACGCAGATGCGATCCGCGCCATCGCGCAAGAGGCCGCTTCCCGCGCAACGGACTTCAGCTTGCCCCAGTGGAAGCCGAAGCCCCTCTTCTTCCCCGCCAACGCGCTCAACCCCGCGCACACGGCCCGCCTGCCCAACGGCTACTGGTGGCTTCCCTCGCCCGCCGATGGCGACCGCTTGGACTTCGGCTCGCGCGTGTTCGGATACCGCTACCGCGAACAAGGCCAGTCTTTTGTGGCTGTCTGGACCACGCTGGGCGGTGGACGCGTCAAGCTGCGGATGCTCGATCCCAAGGTGGCCAAGTTTGAAACCGTGGACGGATTCGACCCCAACCCCAAGATCGTCAAGGGTGGCGTCGAAGTGACCCTCTCGGACACCCCGCTCCGCATCTACGGGACCGAAGAGGTGCCCGTCCCCGAACCGAGCTTCGAAGAGACCGTCCAAGCGTTCGACGCCCTGCTCAAGCTCAACGAGACGATTCGCGTGGACCTGACCGAGGAGCGGTTCTTCTTCAAGGACGGCTTGAACGCCATGGACCGCAACCCCTTCTCGGGCTACGAGTTGCTCCGCAACCAAGTGGACAAGGCCTCGCGCAAGGTGGGCCGGTTCGTCTGGCTCGAGGCGGAGAACATGAGGACGAACAACTTCAGTGCGGCGCTCACCGATCCCAGCGCCTCGCAACGCGGATGCCTCAGCTTGACGTCGCCCTTGGCCCTGGATTCCGAGCCCTTCGCGGTTGATGTGGCGCTCGGTTCGGTGCTGGCGGGTCAAGAGGTGGAGGTGTGGCTGGCGGCGCGAATCCCAGAGCGGTGCCGTCCGCTCGTCTCCACCGTGGTCAACGATGTGGCGTTGAAGATCGCCGCCCCGCCTGTCGAGGGCTATGGCAACGGCTTCGCTTGGTTCCGGATGGGCGTCACGCGGTTGAAGCCCTCGCAGAACCGGCTTCGGATCCAGGTCGAGCCGACCGAAGGGATCGACCTCGCCATTGATGCCGTGGTGCTTTCGCAGCCTGGGTTCAGGCCCAGTGCCACGCGGAAGCCGTTCTGAGCCTGACTTGGCTGCCGGGGTACGATCTTCCAACATGACCGACTCCGCGGAATCGGGTTCGAGCACGTCGTCGCCTCGCGCGACGGGTCTGGTGCTCGGTGCCCCGGTGGACTTGGTCACCATGGAAGGCGCGATGGCGCGCATCGGCGAGTTGATCGCCCGTGGCGAACCGTCTCAGGTGGTCACCGCCGACGCCAGCGGTCTCGTCGCCGCCCAAACCGATTCCCTCCTCGCATCGATCTATCGGTCGGCCGAGTTGGTCACGGCGGACAGCATCGGCGTGCTCTGGGCCCTCGGGCGCGGCGGGCACAAGTTGGGTGAACGCGTCAGCGGCGTGGACTTGGTGGACCGGATCTGCGCGGCCAGCGCCGACAACGGTTGGCGCATCTTCTTCCTCGGCTCCGCGCCCGGAGTGGCCGAAACGGCCGCCGAGAAGCTGCGCCTCAAGTATCCCGGATGCAACATCGTGGGCACGCGGCACGGTTACTTCCCCGCCGAAAGCGATGCGTTGGTCGCTGAAGAAGTCGCGGCGTTTCAGCCAGACGTGCTGTTCGTGGCCATGGGTATCCCCAGGCAGGAGAAGTTCATCGCCGCCACCAAGGCCATTCATCGCGCCAAGGTCTCCATCGGTGTCGGCGGGTCGTTGGACGTGTTCAGCGGCCGAGCGAAACGCGCGCCGGCGATCATCCAACGCCTGAACCTGGAGTGGCTTTGGCGAACGCTGCTCAACCCCAAGAAGCTGCCCAAAGCGCTCACGCTCCCCCGCTTCGTTTGGATGGTACTGACTCGACGATGAGAATCTACACCAAGACCGGCGACGACGGCACGACGGGCCTCTACGGGGGTACGCGCATCTCCAAGGCTTCCCTACGCACCGAGTGTCTTGGGACGCTCGACGAACTGAACTGCGCCATCGGGTTGGTGCTGGCCAGCGGCCCGACCCCTTCTTTGGTGGCGACCCTCGGCGCCATCCAACATCGGCTGTTCGACCTGGGCGCCGAGGTCGGGTGCGCGCCGGGCAAGCAGGTGCTCGTCTCGGTCGGGCCCGACGACATTCAGGTGTTGGAGAAGGACATCGACCGAATGGAGGCCGACCTGCCCGCTCTGGACGCGTTCATTCTGCCGGGCGGCAAGGAACCCGGCGCAAGGCTCCACATGGCGAGGGCGATTTGCCGCCGCGCCGAGCGGTTGATGGTCGCACTTTCGAACGAAGAGCCGTTGAGACGCGATGCGATGGCGTGGATCAATCGTCTATCGGATTGGTTGTTCGTCGCCGCACGATACGCCAATCGCCAGTCCGGGGTGCCGGACACCAAGTGGAGCAAGACCTAAAGACCATGTTGACTCTCGGAATCGCCGCCATTGCCCTCGCTCAGCCCGCGCCCTCGGCCGCCTCGATCGTCTCGAAGATGATCGCCCGCTACCACGGAGCCGAAAGCATGACGGGCACGATCACCATGCAGCAGGGCCTAGGTACGCAGACGGTCTCCGCGACCACGGTGCTCCAGTTCGAGCGTCCGAACAAGCTTTACATCCGCCAGTCGTTCAAGGGCGAGGAGGCCCGCGAGGTGCTGGTGACCTGCGACGGGCGACACTTCAGCTACAACACCCCCGAGAACCTGCCCGGCAGCGAGAATCTCAAGCGGCTGGTCGAGGCCGTGTCGACGCAGTTCGGTTCGTTGGATCTGGGCGGCGTGTATGCGGCGAGTTCCAAGCCCCTTCTCGATCGGTCCGTGCCGCTGGATCTGGCCATCTCGCGGAAGGAAGACCTGACCTATCGCCGCAACCAATGGGCGACGCTGGCCTACGCCGGCAAGACGGCGCTCCAGAAGGAGAGCGTGCATCGCATCACGGGGCGCTATCGTCCCTATGGCGAAGCCGACGTGACGGGTTCCTACGAGATGTACATCAACGAGGCCGGCGATCTGCGGCGCTACACGCTCACCACCCAACTCCAAGACTCCGGCCGCATCATGACGGTGATGGGCGCGTGGGACGTCAACCTCGTGGTCAACGGCAAGCCCGACCCCGCTCTGTTCCGAGTCGTGCGATGAGGAGCGACGCGCCCCGCGATTGGGTCGGCAGTCCGGTCCTCGTTCGCGGCGCGGTCACGCTTCGGTTGGTCCAGCCGACCGACTTGCATGCCCTGTGGTCGGTCACGCCGCCCGACACGTTTCGGTACTACCCTTCGCTTCGGCCCGAAGACGCTAGCTGGGAGGCGTTCGAGGCCTTCGGCAGCACCCTCTTGAGCTTGAGCGACAACGCGGCGTTTCTCGTCCTCGACGGCGAGCGGGTCGTGGGATGCTCCAGCATGATGGACCTACGCCCCCACGATCGCGGCGTCGAAGTGGGCCGCACGTGGTACTCGGAGGAGGCGCGCGGCACCCACATCAACCCCACGGCCAAGCTCCTGCTCTTCGGTCACGCGTTCGAGACGATGGACGCCGTGCGGGTCCAACTCAAGACCGACGCGCGCAACGAACGCAGCCGCCGGGCGATCCTGAAAGCGGGCGCGAAGTTCGAAGGCATCCTTCGGAGACACCTCCTGACGTGCGACGGCATCTACCGCGACACGGCCATGTACAGCGTGATCCGCGAAGAGTGGCCCGCAGTGCGCGACGCCCTCACGGAACGGCTCCGTTTGGCTGTATGATTACCGGCATGACGCTTCGTCGTCCCCTCGTGTCCCTTGCCCTCGTGGCGCTTGTCTCCCTCGCCGCACTTTCTTCGGCCCAAGGTCGTCGCAACCCGTTCGACCCGGCCAACCTCAAACCCCAGTACGCCCCCGATCGGCAGTTCGACCTGATCCACGTCGAACTCGACCTCGAAGTGGACTACCCCGGCAGGATGCTCCGCGGCAAAGTGGTCAACCACGTGTCGCCGTTCCGGACGACAGGCGAGCCCCTGCTCATCCACGCGGGCGAAAGTCTGGAAGTGCTCGAGACGACGGTCAACGGTCGAGCCGTGCCGTTCAAGCGCGAAGGTCGCAACCTCTACATTCAGGCGGGCGAAGTGGCCGGCGGCAAGACCGTTCAACTCGGCACCACGTACCGCTCCAAGGAACTCAAGGGCGGCACGTTCGGCGAAGAAGGGGGCTGGCACTGGATCGAACCCACCGACGGCGTCGAGACGCGCGTCGGCTTCTGGACCCAAGGCGAGACCGAATACAACAGCGAATGGGTCCCGACTTGGGACTACCCCAACGACTTCGCGACCAGCGAGACGCGCACGACCGTTCCCTCGGGCTGGGAAGTCCTCGGCAATGGCAAGCTCATGGGTCGGCAAACCACCCGGAACACGACCACGTTCCACTGGAAGATGGAGCAGCCCCACGCCACGTACCTGCTGGCCCTCTATGGCGGTCCGCTCGATATCGAGCGAGCCACGTGGGAAGGCGTCGAACTGCTCTACGTCGTCCCCAAGGGCTACCGCAACCTGATCGCGCCCAGCTTCGACGACACCCCCGACATGCTGCGCGTGTTCAGCAAGGTCACGGGCGTGAAGTACCCGTGGAACAAGTACGCGCAGAGCGCCATGTACGACTTCGGCGGCGGCATGGAGAACGTGACGAACACGATCCTCGGGTTCTTCAACCTCACCGACGGCAAGGCGAACTTCCGGGGCATGGCGGGCCTCAACGCCCACGAACTCGCCCACCAGTGGTTCGGCGACCTCGTGACCTGCAATACGTGGGGCGACATCTGGCTCAACGAGAGTTTCGCGACGTTCTTCGAGACCGTCTACATGGAACACGCCCGAGGCAAAGCTGCCTACGAACAGGAGACGGACGGCAATATGAGGGGCTACTTCCAAGAGGCCCGGAGGTACATGCGGCCGCTCTCGACCAACCTGTACCCCAATGGCGACGCCATGTTCGACTCGCACTCGTACCCCAAGGGGGCGGTGGTGTTGCACACCATGCGGCGCTTCGTGGGCGACGAGGCGTTCTTCAAGGGCATCAACCTGTACCTCACGCGACACCGCCACCAACCTGTCGAAACCTACCAACTCGAACGAGCCATGACCGACGCCAGCGGCATCAACATGAAGCCGTTCTTCGACCAGTGGGTCCGCGCGCCGGGGCACCCCGTGATCGGGTTCGAGTGGACTTGGAACGAGGAGACCAAGGAAGTTGTGGCCACGGTCAAGCAGACGCAGAACACGGCCAACGGCACCCCGATCTACCAGATCGCAGCGAAGGTCGGCTTCATCGAGGGCGGTCAGCTTACGGAGTCGAGCGCACCGCTGTCGGCGGATTCGCACGAGTTCAGGTTCAAGCGGGACCGCAAACCTGATGCCGTCCTGTTCGACCCGCACCACGACTTCCTGCGCGAGTACGAGCCCAAGTGGGCGACCGAGGAATTGGCCAGCATCGTCCGATTCGCGCCTAATGCGATTGATCGGGACGAGGCGTTGGGGCAGTTGATGGAGGCCGACATGGCCGCCGCAATCGCACTCCTTCCCGTGATCGAAGCGGATCAAGGCGCGTTTCCCGTGTTCGGCACCACCCGTCGGCTCGCCAACGCGCGGAATCCCGAACTGCGTGCGTTCTTCCGCAACGAACTGAAGCACGAGAACTTCGGGCGACGGACCGACGCCGTTCGGGGCTTGGCCCAACTCGGATTGGAAGACGAAGACGTCCGCACTTTTGTCGGGCTGATCAGCGGACAGCAGCCGACCCCCGTGGTGCTCGCCGCCATGAGCGGGTTGGCCGACAAGGGCGTCGAGACGCACTACCCAACGCTGCTCGCCGCGACACGGATGGAATCCCTGCGCGACGTGATCGCCAACAACGCGTTCCGGCACCTGGCTACGGTGAAACAGGGCCAAGACCTGATCCTGACCACGGCCACGCGAGGTTCGGGTGTGTTGCGCAAGCGCACGATCGCGGCGCTTGGCAACCTGCCAGCTGCGATGAGCAACGAGCGGGACTCCGCTTTGCGGGCCTGTCTGCGCGATGCCGACTGGGAGACCGTGCTCGCCGCCGTCCGCGTGGTCCAACAGAACAAGATCGAGGGGCTTTACGCCGAGGTCGAACTGGCTTCCAAGCGCAACGGCCCCTACGGCGCGAAGTTCTACTTGGATCGCGTGGTGAAGCAGTTGAGCGGTTAGCGCGGTCGGTTGCACGCTGCGCGAACGCGCGAGTCTGAACACGGTCGGGAAAACCCATGCCACCCGGACCGGACGCGTTTGCTCTTGCCCCACGCGTCCCTTTGGAGTCTTCGTCTCTGGAGTCTGGGACGACGGAACTGACCCGACGGTCGAGAGTCGAACCTCAGGGTGACGCGGGGTGGGTCGGAGCCTGAGTCGTGGCTGCGTCCACGAAGCAGGCCATTGGACTGTGTGTCTCATGGAAGGGCGCACCGGACCAGAGTCCCACCCCTCACCCCTAGCCCCTCTCCCACCGACGGCACGCTTCCGCATGCGGAAGGCCTCCACGGTGGACGAGGGGGACCGGAAAGCGCCACCTCGGCCGCCCTACAGAAGGGTGCTGGACAGTCGCGAACCCATGCCACCTGCCGAACCACGAGCCTGAAAGTCACTAGGACGGGACTGTGACGGACGCGCCGTTTGGTGCGCGACGAGCCGTCACGGCCCCGTCACACGCGGGTGTGTACCTTGGTCTCAGATTCGCAAGAAGACTCGGAGTCATCCGAGCGGGCGGGTCTGAACCAGATAGGAACACATCATGCAAACCACGACACGACGTCGGCTCGCCATGTCGGCGGCCCTAATGGGCGTTGCCGCACTCTCGGGTGCCCAGACTATCTTCGACAACATTCAGGGCTACACGGGCTGGAACACGACCACCTGGACCGAGGTGAGGGGCGCGTTGAACACGCCTCGCATCGTCGGCATGCAGTTCGAAGCCTCTTCGACGGCATTTGCCACCTCGATGGATCTCTCGATCCAAGCCCAGCTTGCTGGGTCCGTGGGCGGCACGGTCAATCTGTTCGCCGATTCGGGTTCGAACACGTTGGGCACGTTCATGCACAGCGTGAGCTTCCCCACTCAGCCTGTGCTCGGCTCGACGGGTCATGTGACGGTCGCGCTGCCCAGCCTCCTGATGACCTCGGGCCAGAAGTACTGGGCAGTGACGAACGCTGACGGACTCTTCGGCATGTTGTTCTGGCACATCCCGCCATCCTCGACGATCGGCAACATGTACACGACAGCGAGTGCTGCATCACCGGGAACGTACAGCCAAGAACTGCAGCCCGGCCTGCGGATCACGGGCGATCCCGTGCCAGAACCGGCGACCCTTGTTGCCTTGGGCATGGGCGCCGCCGCTCTGCTCCGCCGCAGGTTGCGCCGGGCCTGAGGGCCGTTCAGGGTTCGAGGCCCATCATCTCGCGCATGGCGCGGCTCGCGTCCTGTACGGGGTGGTCGGCCTCGGCCTCCCGGTAACGCCGCATCTGCGGGCCGCCACCGTCCATCTCGGCGACGATTTTGCGCGCGAAGGACCCATCCTGGATCGCCTGCAGCGCCTCGGCCATCGCTTTCCTGGCTTCTGGGCCGACCACACGCGGCCCGACCTCGTAGCCGCCCCACTCGGCCGTGTCCGAGATCGAGCGCCTCATGTGTTCCAACCCGCCTTCGTAGAGCAGGTCCACGATGAGCTTGGTCTCGTGCATGCACTCGAAGAAGGCCACTTCCGGCTGGTATCCCGCCGCGACCAACGTCTCAAAACCCGCCTTGATCAACTCGGGGATGCCGCCGCACAGCACGGTCTGCTCTCCGAAGAGGTCGGTCTCGGTCTCTTCCCTGAATGTGGTGGCCAGCAGCCCGACGCGGGCGCACCCGATGCCCCAAGCGTAGGCGAGGGCGGTCTCCAACGCCTTGCCGCTCGCGTCCTGATGGACGGCCACCAAGCCGGCCAAGCCCGAGCCCCGCTGGTATTCCTCCCGGAGCCGCTTGCCGGGACCCTTGGGCGAAACCAGGGCGACGTCCACGAACTCGGGCGGTTCGATCAGGCCGTAGACGATGTTGAACCCGTGGGCGAAAAGGATGGTCTGTCCGGGCCTCAAATGCGGGGCGACGCCCTCCGCGCAGATGTGGCGCATGGGCACGTCGGGTGTGCAGAACATCACCACGTCCGCCCACTGCGCGATCTCGGCGACCGAACCCACGACGAACCCGTGGTCAGCGGCACGCATTCGGCTCTTGCTGCCCTCGTGCAGGCCCACGCGCACGTCGCATCCGCTGTCCTTCAAGTTGAGTGCGTGCGCATGGCCCTGACCTCCATATCCCAGAACGCCCACCTTGGCGGACAGGATGGTCTGGGGCACGACGTGTTCGGGTCCGTAGAGGGTCGCCATCGGTCGGGTCCAAGGGTACCTCTGGCTTCTGGAACCATAATCAGTCCGTGACCGCCCTGCTGGCGCTCGCCGCCCTGTTCGTCTCGCAGCCAACGGCTTCGGAGGCGCTGGTTGATCACGCGTTGGCGGCTTGGAAGCGCGAGCCCGAAACTCGCATCGAGGACGCCTACAAGTGGCTGTTCCACGCCACGCAGGGGGGCGAACACGCGGTGGTCGTCGAGGATGGACCCCGCTCCTGGTTCGAAGGCGAGTGGGCCGGCGTCGGTCGTCCAATGGCCAACGAGCCCGCCACGGTTGCGCTCGATCCGGCGGGCCGGGTCTTGCGCGTCAACCTGCGACCCGCCAAAGCCGCAGGCCACGACCCCGAGATGCTTTTTCAGGTGTTTCTGAGGTCGGCCGAGGCGTTCCGACCGAACCCGAATGCCCTTCGCAGGGCTTGGACGACCTTGGGCGAACGGTTGCGAACCAAAGCGTCGTCTCGGGCCCTGACGTTCGGCGAGTGGCGGCGCTTGGATGCCGAGTTGAGCGCGCACGGGTTCCGGGCCCGGCATCATTCCGAGGCGTACTCCCGTGCGCGGCGACCCGCTTACCGCGTGGTCTTGGGGGAGATGTGGGTTCCGTGAGGCTCTCCGACACCGTCGGTCTTCGACGCATGCTGGTGCTCGCGCTGTTGTGCGAGACGGCGTTCGCGATGGTGAACATCTCGTCCATGCCGATCTACCTGACCCAATCCCGAGGGCTTCACGCGGGCACGGTTGGGGCCGTGCTGGCCGTCTTCCTCGCGACCGAGGCGCTCGCCAAGGGGCCGATGGGGCGGTGGAGCGACCGTGTGGGCCGTCGGCCGTTCTTGGTGGCCGGTCCCCTGCTCGCGATGGGAAGCGCACTGGGGACTGTGGCCGTGCCCAGCGGTTTGGGCGAGACGGCCTGGTTCATGATCCTGCGCGTGCTCGACGGGCTTGGCGCGGGCATGATCTGGCCCGCCATGTTCGCCATGATGGGCGACGTCGCCGGCGAAGGTCGCCGCCAGCGCGCCATGTCGCTGCTCAACCTCTGCTACCTCGGCGGTCTCGGATTGGCGCTCCCGCTCGGCGGTTGGGCGAACGAGCACCTGGCCCCGCTCCTCGATTTGCCCGAGAAAACCGGCGGCTTCTGGCTGGCGGGCGCGCTGTTCGCCGTTGCGTTTGCTACGGCCGTCTGGTTGCGCGAGTCGCACACGCAGCGTCCCGTTGCGTCGAGCCACCTCGATGCCAGCGCGTGGCGGCGCATCCCGGGCCCGATGACGATCGCCATGGTCACGTTCGTGGGCATCGGCCTGCCCATGGCGATCGTGAAGCTGTTCGCGTCGGACGTGTTCCGATTGAGCGAGGTGCAATTCGGCCTGCTGGTCGTGCCCGGAGTTGCCGCGATGGCGGGTCTCTCGGTCCCCATGGCCAGACTCGGCGAGCGGCTGGGATCGAATCGGGCCGTGACCGTCGGCCTGTTGGCATGCCTCGTCGGTGTCGCCGGGCTGTGGGGCTCGTCGCTGTTCCTCGATCGGTCGGGCGAATCGTGGTCGGTCACGCCTGCGGCCATCTCCGTTCTCGCTGCGGGTGCTGCGCTGACGGGTTTGGGCTTCCTGCTGGCATTGCCCGCTTGGTACGCGGCCGTGAGCGACCTGGACCCGCAACGGCGAGGTGCGAACACCGGCGCGATCATGGCCGCCCAAGGCGTTGGCGCCATCGTGGGCGCGGCGCTCGGTTCGAGCCTGTACGGAGCGGTCGAGCACCTGGGCCCCTTGGAGGCGCGTTACGCGCCCTTTGCCGGGTGCGCGATCTGCGTCGGCGCGGGGTGGCTGCTCAGCCTGGCGCTCATGCATCCTCGAGGTCGCGGGTCTCGAAGTCCCAACGCTTGACCAGCGTCGCCACCGCACCGACCAAAACGCAACCGCCACCGATGGCCAGCGCCGTGGGCAGCCCGGCATAGGACGCCACAAAGCCGAGCGCCAACGCACCGAACGGGCCGAGCCCGGAAATGGCCCACACGTGCATCGAGATGACGCGGCCGCGAAGGTTCTCCGGGGCGACCAACTGGAAGATCGTGTTGGTCGTGTTGAACTGCATGACCGTCGAGCCACCGAGCACGGCAAAGATGACATAGGCGACCCAAGGCACACGAACCACCGAGAGCAACAGCAGGCAGATCGCGATGTTCACGAGCGCGAGCCGAACCAAGCGTCCCTTGACGTGGCGATCGGTCAGTTTGTAGACGGTGACCAGCCCTGTGATCGCGCCGACCCCGATGGCCGTCATGCACCACCCCAGGCCCTGCTCGCCCAGCCCAAGCAGGTCGCGGGCGATTGCCGGCATTTGCGCCAGGTAGGCCAAGCCGAACGTCGAGGTCATCGCCTCGAGTACGAAGAGGGGCCGAAGCTTGGGGTGGGAGAGCGTGTAGCGGATCCCGTCCACCAACAGCGCCTTGATCCGCCACGTCCTTTTCTGGGAAGCGCCGAGGTTGGCCCGGATCGCCAACACGGCGCTGATCAGGCCGATATAGCTCAGGCCGTTGACGAGGTAGCACATCTTCGGGCCGAACCACGCGAGCATCTGCCCTCCCAAGGCCGGACCCAGGACACGGGCCACGTTGAACGCCATCGCATTGACGGGAACGGCGGCGGCGAGGTCCTCCTTCGGCACCACGCTGCTCACCAGCGATTGGCGGGCGGGCATCTCCAAACTCGAACTGATGCCGATCAGCAGGGCCGCGCCGAGAATATGCTCGTACCGGACGAACCCCTGCCACGTCGCAAACGCCAGGAACAACGCGCAACTCGCAAACACCAGTTGGGTGCCGATGAGCAGGATGCGGCGGTTCACCATGTCCACCACGACGCCCGCGATCGGCCCGATGAACGAGACGGGCACCATACCCATGAACGAGACCAGGGCCAGCTTCGCCTTGTCGCCCGTGAGGTCGTAGACCAGCCACCCCTGCGCCACGTTTTGAACCCACGAGCCGCAGAACGAGAAGAACGCGCCGAACCACAGGAGGGCGAAGTCTCTGTGGCGGAGGGCGCGCATGCCCTCTAGTATGGCGACCTTTGGGAGACGGACAGTGTCAAGCGCCGGGGCGGTAGAGGATCGGTGGGGGGCGGGGTCTGGAAGCTCACACGGAGCGGGGGTAGCGGCCCGGTTCTTGGACCGCGGGACGGAGCAACCGATGACACGCCACTTCCGGTCGAGCCCTGGGGGCTTGCGATCCTGGTTGGCGTAGGCTCCAACCGAACCACCCAAGCGCGCAGCCCAAACCTATCGGCGGATGGTTCGATCACCTTCGGCAGTTCCACCAGGCGCAATCGGCTCTCGGCCCGGAGCTGGATTTCAGCGACGCCATCCCTGCCCGAGAGTGTGTTCTGTTCAGGAAGGAGAAGCTGAATGCCGTGGTACGTCAGAATACTTTGACCGGCCGATGCCCGAATCACGGGCCTTAGCCCGTCAGCGTCCAAGGTCAAGCCGCTCAGCAGGAACGCGTGGCGAACGGGACCGTCTTCGACGACCTCGACTTCGACCGCTTCGATGTCCTCTGCGTGGGCTACTTGCTTCCGCCAGACCCATTGTCCGGATTCGCTCCATTCTGCAGGCGAGAACAGAGATTCCGAGAACATCGCCCGATCTGTACGGACCAAGCGCACGCTGGGCAAGGCGAACGCGTCGCTACCCGAGATAACGAGTTCGGATCCGTCCACGTATGCGGCGGTCGAGGATCGCTGTGGCCGGAGCGGAGCACGATAAGGCTTGAGGTCGCCCAGGTTCACCGATGCCAGCGTCTCGCCATCTCCCCGAGCTTGAAGCCTGAGGCCCACGAGGGGCTCGACGAACCCATGAGGGACCTCGACAAGCAGTTTGTTGCCTCCTGTCGGCCTGCATCGAGCCGCAACCTGCACCTCGTCTTGGTCCACCACACTCCAGTGATAGTCCTGAACTTCTCGTCCGGGCCATTGGACAACAACCCGCATTCCCAGACCTGGTCCCGGCAATTCGGAACTGACGACCTGAATTTGGGTGCGCGCACGAGAACAGGCCGCCGGGACGAGACTCAACCCGATCACCGTCGCGACGTAGACGATTCGGCAACGAAGCACCCGCACCTTAGCCCGTTAGAGCACGACCATGCTGCAGAACGAAAGCCGAGTTCTTCATCCCAGTCGGCGGCTGCGTGAAGCTGCTTGCTGGGGATCCGGCCGGCCCGAGTTGCCCCTCGACCGTCACTTCTCAAGGGGGTATCGTAGGTTCGAGCCATGTCCAGTCGTTTCAATCGCCGTGAATTCTTGACGACCGCCACCGGAGCCGTTGCGGCACTGGCGGCCACGAAGTCCTTCGCCGCAGAGGGTCCGCAGACGAACACCAAGACGATGATGGGCGTCGCCGCGCCGAAGATGGACCGCGTGCGCGTCGGGTTCATCGGGGTCGGCGCACGAGGCAGCGGACACGTTCAGCAGATGCTGCTCATCGACGGCGTGGACGTCAAGGGCATCGCCGACCTTTACCCCGACTGGGCCGAGCGCGCCGCCAAGTACTGCACGGACAAGGGCCGGCCCAAGCCCACGATCTACGGCCCCGGAAAGGACAGCTACAAGGCGATGCTCCAACGGGACGACCTCGACATCGTCATCATTTCGACCCCGTGGGAAGAGCACGCGCGGATGGCCGTGGACGCGATGAACAACGGCAAACACGCGTTCATCGAGGTGCCTGCGTGCCTGACCATCGAAGAATGCTGGAAGCTGGTGGACACGTCCGAGAAGACGCGCAAGCTGTGCATGATGATGGAGAACGTCAACTACGGGCGCGAGGAACTGGCCGTGCTCAACATGTGCCGCCTGGGCGTGTTCGGCGAACTCCTCCACGGCGAGGCCGCTTACATCCACGACCTGCGCGGCCAGATGCACGAAGTCGAGCGGGGCACGGGTTCGTGGCGCACGCCCCACTACATGAAGCGCAACGGCAACCTGTACCCGACGCATGGCCTGGGCCCCGTCGCGCAGTACATGAACATCAACCGAGGCGACCGGCTGGACTACCTTTCCAGCATGAGCTGCAACGCCCGCGTGCGCGAGATCTACGCCAAGAAGAACTTCCCCGCCGACCACAAGTGGAACAAGGGCAAGTTCGTGTGCGGCGACATCAACACCACGATGATCAAGACCGCGATGGGCAAGACGATCATGGTGCAGTGGGACGAGCAACTGCCGCGCCCCTACACGCGCCACAACCTGATCCAAGGCACCAAGGGCGTTTGGGGCGGCTTCCCCAACCGCGTCGTCATCGAAGGCGAGACGCCCAGCACCGAGCGATGGGTGGAGCGTGAGAACCTGCGAGCCGTCATCGAGAAGTACGACCACCCGTTGTGGAAGCGCATCGCCAACGACCCGGCCAACCAAGGCGGCCACGGAGGCATGGATTTCATCATGCTGTGGCGCATCGTGTATTGCCTGCGCAACGGACTTCCGCTCGATCAGGATGTGTACGATGCCGCCGCATGGACGGCCGTCGCTCCCCTTTCCGAGCGGTCGGTCGCCCGACGCGGACAGGTGCAAGACGTGCCCGACTTCACGCGCGGAGCATGGAAGACGGGCACGCCGCTGGGCATCGTGAGCTGAACCGGCTCCGCGTTAACGGAGGACCTGCTTCGCGATCACGAGACGCTGAATCTCGCTGCATCCCTCGCCGATCTCGGTGAGCTTTGCATCGCGCCACAGCTTTTCGACCAAGTGGGCTTGGGTCATGCCCCGCCCGCCGTGGATCTGGATCGCGCGGTTGGTGACGCGGTTCGACGTCTCGCTCGCGAAGAGCTTGGCGTAGGACGCCTCGGTGACCACCGGCTTTCCTTCGTCGAAGAGCCACGCGCCCTTGTGCAGCAACAGCCGAGCCGCTTCGACTTCCATGGCGCTGTCGGCGATCATGTTCTGGACGGACTGCATGTCGGCCAGCCTGCGGTTGAACTGCTGACGCTCCTTGGCGTAGTCCACCATGAGTTCGTAGGCCTTCTCGGCGATGCCGACGGCCATGCCCGCGATGCCGAGACGCCCGCGGAAGAGCAACCCGATCGCCTGCTCGAACTTGCACGGCGTATGCCATGCCACGGCGTCGGTCAGTGTGAAACGAACCGTGTTCGAAGCCGAAACGCCGACCGTGTGGATGCGCTCGACGACCTGGAACCCCGGCTGGTCGGTCTCCATGAGGAAGGCGGACAATTCGGTCTCGCTGGTTCGGGCGACGACGATGATCAGTTTCGCGCGTCCCCCGTTGGTGATGAACATCTTCTCGCCGTTGAGGTGGTACCGCTCGGGCTGCCCTGGAATCGGGGTGGCGACCGTTTTCACGCGTCGCGCGTCGCTGCCCGCATCGGGCTCGGTCAGGCCCCATGCCATCGGGGTCGCTCCCGCCAAGACTCCGGGAAGGTACTTCTCACGTTGTTCTGTCGAGGCGAACGACACGAAATGCGCCGAGCAAAGCGCATTGACGGCGGCCACGTTCATCGAGAGCGCCGGGTCGCCCTTGGCGAGTTCGCGGCAGGCCTCGACGTAGGTCGTGCACGAATACCCTTGGCCCCCCATTTCGGCGGGCACGGTCATCCCTGTGAGTCCGAGTTCGGCGCAACGCAGCCAGATGTCTTCGGGGAATCCACGGTCGGCTTCCCAGGCTCGGGAGTTGGGGAGGACGTAGTCCGCGACCCAGGCGCGGACGTTGGCGAGGAACCGGGTCTCTTCTTCGTTGAATCGAGGGATCATGCGTCACCATGCCGGAGCAACGATGCGGCGGCGACCCGATTGTACTGGCTCGCCGCCTCTCGCCGCTGGCACGGACGCCTCTCTTAACCTGTGTAGAGGAAGTCGGACAGGTCGGACATCGTGATCCCCGTATCGTCGCTCGAGTACCCCACCACGAGGTAGTAGTACACCTTGCCAAACTCCAGGCTCGGCCCCGAATAGGTCAGGCTGTCGTTGTTCGTGCGTGCGCTGGCCCAGAAGGGCGTCACCCCGATCGCCGGATAGTCGGAAAACACGAGCACCTGGTAGCCGTTCGCGTGGGCCGCTCGGTTCCAGCGGAAGGTCAGCGGATCGAGCGGCGTGCGCAGGGTGAGTTCACCGAGCACGCGGGCCGAGACGACGCTCGACGGGCTCGACTCGCCGTTCACGCCGTCCGGGTATTGCGAGTTGATCGAAGTCAGTTGGTAGTAGTACTGGTTCCCGACTCTGAGTTCGTCGCTGAAGTCGGCGTAGAATTCGGCGAGCGGGTCGCGTAGGAAGTCCACGGCCTCGAACGGGCCGAAGCTGGCGTTCGCGCGGTAGACGCCGTAACCCAGCAGGTTCAAGCTGTCCACGAAGTTCCAATAGAGGTCGATTTCGATGAACGTGCCCGGGATCTCACGGCTGACGCCTCCGCGCCTGAGTTGGGTCCGCTCGGGCTTGAGGAGGTTTTTGACCGACTCGAACACGGCGCCCTCGGTGGAACGCGTCGTGGGGGTGGTCCAGGCCACGGCACCCCGCATGGTCGGCGCGGGGAGACGGGGATCGCCCGCCTCGCTGAGCACGAAGTTCAGGGTCCGCGTCTCGCCGGTCGCGAGGTTGAACGAGATGTCGTCGCTGACGAATCCGGGGGCGCTCGCCTGGGCGTAATAGTCCAAACCAGCCTGAAGTCGTGGCAACCGGTACTCGCCTTCGGAGTCGGAGATCGCCACGACGCTCGCCAGCCCAGCGTTGATCGCGAAGATCTTGACGCCCTTCATGCGGTTGCCCGAACGATTGGTCACAACGCCCCGAATCGTGGCCTGCTGACTGGTTCGGACGACCGGGATGTTCACGCTCTTGGTGCGCTCGTTCTCAAACACCAACGCGACCGTTTCGCCGCTGAACGACACGCCGTCTTGGGTCACCTCGGCGCGGACGGGCACGTCTCCCGTTCGGACACCATCGAGGATGTACACGCCCGACGGGTTGGTGAATCCCTGGGCATCCCCTGCAGTGACCAAGGCCCCGCGAACGGGGTTGCCGTTCACGTCGGTGACGTTGCCAGCGACCTGCCCGAGCCCTGCACCCTCGCCTCCCTTGCCACCGCAACCGACGATCGCCAAAGCGAGCAGGGACCAACCAAGCCACACGTGCTTCATACCGTGATTGTACGCTTCAGAGGGGGCGCGGTTTCGTCCGGGGCCCGACAAGGTCCCGAGTGAAAAACTCATCTCGATCCCAGGACTCCTTGAATCTCTTGGGTGTCCGATTCGTCCACAATGGCAGAACCATGTCCGCCTTGATCGCACTATGCAGCCTCTTGATCGCGGGTGGAGCGCAAGACGCTCCCATCCAGAAGTTCACGAGCAAAGAGTTGGCCATCGAGCTCGACTTGCCCAAGGACTGGAAGGTCACGCGTCGCCGAGGCGGCGAGGTCGAGTTCACGGTCCCCTTGGGCCAAGGCATCTCGCCGGGCGAGATCGAGCTCTTCCCCACCGATTACCGCGGCGAAACCGGCACCTGGCAGACGATTCAGAAGGGCGTGGCCGAGAACATGAAGCACAAGGTCGAGCGACAGTGGGAAGAGGAACTGCTCGGCGTGCCGCTCCTGCTCACCAAGACCACCTATTCGCGGCGCGATGTGGCATGGAGCACGCTCACGGGGTTGCTCTACTCGGACCTGCGTTTCAAGATCCACTTCCGCGCCTCAGCCCCTGAAGCGGGGTATGACACGCTGGACATGGCGTGGCGGCGCGCGTTGGAAACGATCCGCACGACCTCGGGGCAACTGCCCCAAGCGGGCAGCCCAGACCGCCCCGTCATCTCGAACACGCCTCCCAAGCCCCCCAAGACCATGGTGATCAAGGCGCCCGAGGAGACCAGCAAGGGCATCGTCAAAGCGCCGGTCGTTGTCGAAGCCAACGATGGCGAAAACCAGGTCTTCCTTCGCATCCCCGAGGGATGGACCTCGCTGCGCGACGAGAGCGGGCGACTGTCGCTGAGCCATCCCGACCTAAGCGGTCCAGTCGTCATCACGATCCAGTCGGTGCAGACCGGCGGCCCCCCTCCGCGCGCGATCATGAAGCTCTCGGGCGACAGCCTGCGCCGATTCGAGAAGGTGGACCGCCGCACCGAACCTGCACCCAAAGTCAACCGCGCGGGAAGCGTGTTGCTCTACATCCTGCGCGAAGGCAGAGGCGAGGGTGGTGCGCTTGCGACGATGGACGCGCTCGGCGCATCCGAGGAGAACGGTCGCTATTGGCTCGCAAGCTACACGTCAAAAGCAACCTTGGACCCCAAAGCGACGGCGCTTTTGGTCGCCCTGTTTGAAGCGATGAGCGTAGAAACAAGCCGGTGACACTGGTCGTCAGCACGTCATCCCCGCTGGCCTCGCTCGCCTTGTTTGATGGAGCGGACTTGGTGGCGGCAGCGGATTGCGGCGAGGGACGCGCTCACCAAACGTTGTTTGGCATGTTGGATCAGGTGCTCGAGGGGCGGCCGAAGTCGGTCGTTCGTACCGTCGTCGCGGATGTCGGGCCGGGCGGGTTCACTGCGGTTCGCATCGGCGTGACGTTCGCCAAGACCTGGGCCAATTTCGAGCGGGCCGAACTGCGAGCGATCTCCGCGTTCGACTTGATCTCGCCCCTCGGCATCGCAGTCATCGGCGTCCGCCGTGGTTCGTATGTCTTGCGAGTTCCCGGCGAGCCGCTGTCGAGCGTTCTCGAAGTCCCCGACGGCGTCCCGGGCCACGGGGTCGGTGTGCTGCAACCCACCTACCCACACGCTTCGCGCTACGTGCCCTCGGCCAGCCGTCCGAGCGACCCCCTCACGCTGGTGCCCGATTACATCCTGGAGCCCAGCATCTCGACCCCGAAGCGCCCGCTCGGCAGGGGGACCGCTTGAGGCTGGAGTGGCGCTTCGACGTGCCCATGCGGGACTTCGCCATGCTGCGGGTCGGCGGGCGGGCGCAAGCCATGGCGGTCTGCAACACGTGCGACGAACTCGCCGAAGCCGCAGCCGGCGCGCAGAGCAGCGGCACCCCCTTGTTCGTGCTGGGCTCGGGCAGCAACATCGTCCCCTCCGATGCCGGAGTGCCCGGAGCGGTGCTGCTCAACCGAGCGAAGGACATCGCCATCGGCCCCAGCATGCGCGGCAGCGCCGAAGTCGTCGCCGAAACCGGGTGCTCCTTCCAAGAGTTGTTTCTCAAGACGGCACAGGCAGGACTTCGCGGCTTGGAGTACGCCGTCGGCATCCCGGGCACTTTGGGCGGGGCGCTGGTGAGCAACGCCGGCGCCTACCGCAGCAACGTGTCCGAGTTCCTGACGGCCCTTGAAGTCGTGGACGACGGGCAGCGGCGCTGGGTCGAGCCCGCTTGGATGGAGTTCTCGTACCGCGACTCGGTTCTGCGGCGGGATACCGGTCGAAACGCGGTCGTCTTGCGCGTCAAGATGCGCCTGGAGCGGGGCGATCGGTGGGCGATCTACCAAGAGGCGCGCGAGTATCAACGCCAACGCATCTCCAAGCAGCCGCCCCAGTCGAGCGTGGGCAGTTTCTTCAAGAACGTCGAGGACCCGGCCCTCGCCAGCCGGTTGCCCAACCTTCCGGTACGGCTCCGGGACGCGGGCGTCGTGCCTGCGGGCTACCTGATCCAAGAAGCCGGACTGGCCGGTTTCGCGGTCGGCGGGGCGATGTTCAGCCACAGGCACGCCAACTTCATCGTGAATGTGCGGCAGGCGACGGCTTCGGACGTGCGGCGTCTGGCCGAAGCCGCCCGCGATGCCGTGGCCTCGCGCTTTGGCGTCCACCTGGTCGAAGAGGCCCTCTACATCGGCGATTGGTCCCGCTGGAACGGCTGACGCGACCCGGCGGGACGCGCGATTGGGCCCGGGAACCGCGTAGAATGGTGCATCGGTATCTAGGTGTCCATCATGCGCAAGCTTCTACTCATTCCCTTCTTCGCCTTGATCGCCGCAGCGTCGTTCGCCGCGGACAAGGACGTCGAAGACCTTTTGACCAAGATGCGGAACACGTACAAGAACGTCAAGTCCGCCAAGTTCGTCATGGAGGGCACGCTGAACACCGAAGGCGGCGCCATCCCGGTCACGGTTTCCGGCAAATACCTCCAGCCCAACCTGCTGAAGGTCGAGATCACCACTCCAGGCGAGTCGGCCTCGCTCGTGTGCGACGGCGCCAACATCGCGATGCGGTCGCCAGGTATGGACCCCGCGAAGCGTCCCTACACGCTCGACAATCTTGGGCAGGCCATGCCCGCCAACCTCGAAGTCCTTTGCTTCTTCGATTGGAAGCGCCAGCTCTCGACGGCCAAGGGCGACAACATGGCCGAGAGCAAGCTCTCCCTGAAGAAGGGCGTGAAGTGGAACGGCCAGAACTGGCTGGTGCTGGAGGAAGAGGCGCCGCAGGTCGGGGTGTATGTCGAGTACTACATCGACGCGGACAGCAACCTCATCCACCGCACGGTGGTGAAGGAGTTGAAGTCTCGCAAGCAACTCGCCGAGCACAAGTTGAAGTCGGTCGAACTCGGCGCGAAGGCCGAGAAATCCGAGTTCAAGATCGGCTAACCAGGAGTTTGTCGTGTTTGAAGCCCTCGCCGAACATCTCATCGACTCGCGGCGAGGGCATTGCTTGCGGTGTGGGATCGACGGTATCGATGCGTCTGGTAAGACGACTTTCGCCGAGACTCTCGCCTCCGTGTTGAGGGCTCGCGGCGTTCCAACAGTCAGGGCGTCTATCGACGGGTTTCATCATCCTGCAGAGATCCGCCAAAAGAGAGGCGCTCTCTCACCCGAGGGATATTTTCTCGATTCATTTAACCACGACGACTTGGTACGGCACCTGTTGAAGCCACTTGGCCCCGGTGGGAGAAGGGTCATCTGTCGAGCTGTCTTCGACCACAGAAGAGATCAAAGGCTCCCTGTCATTTGGGAGGAAGCGCTGGAGGGTTCGGTTCTCGTGTTTGACGGTGTCTTTCTCAACAGGCGAGAATTGCGGTCATACTGGGACGTCGTCATCTACTTGGACGTGCCGTTTGAGGTGGCCCTGAATCGCGCCCTGTTGCGCGACGGCGCCTCTTTCGGCGGCGTTGAACGTGCGCGGGTTCGTTACGAGCAACGCTACTACCCCGGACAGCGCATCTACCTCGCTGAAGTTCAACCGGCTGAGCAAGCCGATTTCGTGGTCGACAATACGGTTCCCCAGCACCCAAAGGTGCTGAAGAGCCCAGTGGGATTCAAGGGCGACTAGTTGACCTTGGACCGCCTTTCATTCCTCCCGTATTGGAGCGCATTTTCGATAAACGCGAGCAACCGCTCGGCCATGTAGGCTTCCGTGATATCCGGGCGTCCCAGCTTTGGGTATGCGGAAGCCCACTCGGCCAGGTTCTCCATCGGCCGCAGGGCGGCCCTGAGATCGTACTGGCTCAAATCTGATTCCGTCTGCACACACTCGAAGTACCGCTGGGTGAACGCCTCGACGGCGACCCAACCGCCAACCCACAGCATGTCCAGCCGGCTGATCCCCACGTCGCATAACGGATCGCCCACGTGAGCCTCCTCCCAATCCACGACACCGACCAACTCGTCGTCGCGCCAGATCAAGTTCCCGGGCCAGAAATCGCCGTGGACCAGAGTCTCCCTGCCCGGGACCAAATCTTGCAAGGCATCCCAAACTTCATCCTCACGAAGGGAGGGATTGCCTGATTCCGGGCGCTTCCTGCCCGCGGATGCGCCTCGCAAGGCGATGGTATCGGGCAAGCGTGTTGTGTGGATGGCGGCTAGTCGTTCGGCCACGGCGCGTCCAAATGCGGGCCAATCGCTCGTCTGGACCCGCGGTGCGCCCTCGAGGTACTCCATGAACAGGAACGGCCGGTCGTGCGTTTCGACCCCGATCGGCTCCGGGCATGGAATCCCGCTCGTGCGGAGCGCACCCAGCAGCGTCGCCATCCTCTGTGACCCGTTCGGATCGTGGGCCACGGACCAATCGCCCGGCAGTCGCCCCACCCAGCGGGTCCGATCGCCCGAAGGCGTCTCCACCTCCAGCCGAACCATCGTGGCGCTGATGCCACCCTCCATGGCTTCTGCCGCGAGAAGACGATGACCCTCGCGAACCTCCGAAACGGCGAGGCTGAGCCGCGCCAGCAACGCTGCGTCAAGCGTGGGCATACCGCTGATCCAACTCGTGCCACGTGCCCTCGACGATGGCGCTGCGGATTTCCTGCATCATCCGAGCATAGAAGGCCAGGTTGTGCAAGGTCGCGAGGCGAGCGCCCAAGGCCTCCTTCGCCTTGAACAAGTGCCGGATGTACGCGGCGCTGTACCGCTCGGTCGCGGGAAACACGGAGCCCTCGTCGAAGGGACCGTCGTGGTCCTCCCACTTCTGGGCCATCCCGTTCACCCGCCCTTGAAGCGTATACAGACAGTGGTGGCGAGCCATGCGCGTGGGAAGCACGCAGTCGAACAGGTCCACGCCGCACGCTACCGCATGCACGATGTCGCGGGGGTGGCCGACGCCCATCAAGTACCGGGCCTTCTCCACAGGCAGCAACGGAGCCGTGTGCGCCACCACCGGGTATTGGAGTTCGGTGGGTTCGCCGACGCTCACCCCGCCGATCGCCAAGCCCGCAAAGGGCAGCGAGCCGATGAACTCGGCGGATTCGGAACGCAGGTCAAGGTGAATTCCTCCCTGCACGATACCGAAGACCGCCTGCCCCTCGGCAGCGGCCTCGAGGTTTCGCCGCGCCCACAGGTGCGTTCGGCGCATGGCTTCCACAGCCTCGTCGCGCGTACAAGGGTAGGGTGGGCACACGTCCAGCGCCATGCTGACGTCCACCCCCAGCGATCGCTGAATCCCTATGGCCCGCTCCGGCGAAAGGTGCATGGCGCTGCCGTCCAGATGAGACTGGAACTGAACGCCTTCGTCGGTCAACTTCCGGCGATGGGACAGCGACATCACCTGATAGCCGCCGCTGTCGGTGAGGATCGAGCCCTTCCAACTCATGAAGCGGTGCAAGCCGCCGAAGCGCTCGATGCGTTCCGCCCCGGGGCGCAACGCGAGGTGGTAGGTGTTCGAAAGGATCAGCTCGTAGCCCAGCGCCTCAAGGTCTTCGCTTCCAACGGTCTTCACCGTGGCTTGAGTACCTACGGGCATGAATGCGGGCGTCTCGACGGTGCCGTGCGGGGTGTGCAGCCGCCCCCTTCGCGCCCCGGTTTTTGGGCAGACCGCCAACAACTCGAACCGCACGCTGGCCATGAAGGAGGCTATTGTGGCATCACGCCTCGAAATCCAACGGGCCTTCTACGGGTTCCGACCCTTCGATGGATTCGAGTTCGATCTCTTCCGCTTCTTCGTCCGAGCCGAGTTCGACGATGTCGTCGGGCTGTTTGCGCGCCTCGTGGCGTTCTTGACGCCGCTGGTCGGGCTGGATGGCGTGCGTCGTCAGGATGTGACTGAGCGGTCGGATGGGATCGTCCACGCTGTCATTGGGCGGTGCGTCACGTTCGAGCGCGCGCGGGCACCCCTGCCCCCTCCGTTCTCATGTGGTTCCGCAGACGGTTGAGCGCCTGCGTGTGAAGTTGGTAGACCCTGGATTCGCTGACGCCCAGCACCAGGCCGATTTCCTTGAAGGTGAGGCCCTCGTAGTAGTACAGGGCGACGACGAGGCGTTCACGTTCGGGCAGGTGGTCCACGCCATGGCCCAGGATGCGCTTGATTTCGCGCCCCTCGAACTCGCGTCCCGGATTGGCGTTCTCGTCCACGATCAACTCGACGAATTGGATGTGATCGTCGCCGTCGGTGCCTGGAATCATGTCGTCCAAACTAAACACGTTGGTGCGCCCCAAGCGGACCATGAGGTCGGAGACCTCCTGCTCGGTGATCCCCATCGTCTCGGCGATCTCCTGATCCGTGGGCGGACGCCCGTACTTGACCTCCAAGGCGTGCATCGTCCGATCAAGGCCCTTGAGTTTCTCGCGGATGGATCGCGGCACCCAGTCCTCATCGCGGAGCATTTCCAGAATGGCGCCTCGGATGAGTGCGATGGCGTACGTCTCGAACTTGACGTCGCGGCTGAAATCGAACTGATCCACGCTCTTGATGAGCCCGATGACTCCCGAGCCGACGAGGTCCTCGCGATCCAACCCACCTGGGAGCGCCGTCATCAACCGGCCCGCCGTGATGCGCACCAGATACGAGTAGTGGTTGATCAACTCGATCCGTGCGTCGGCATCCCCCAATTGCTTGAAGTCTCGCCAGGCGCTTTCCAGTTGGCTTGGTGATAACGGCATTTATCGGACCCTATGATAACACGGTTGCACAGATCTAGGCAGCCTTCTTTGAGTCTCCTGTCTCCGCCGGCGAACTTGTTGCTTGGGACGACGCCTGGGAGGGCGGGGCCGCCGGGTTGAAGATGAGGAACCAAAGCGAGGTCGTCAGGGTCCCCGCGAAGTACGCGGCGACGCCTCGGATCACGGCCTGAACGGGCTCGACCTGCGCCAAGATCGAGGCCGCCAGCGCCAACAAAGCGCAGGTGCTTCCCACCAGTTTGGTGATGGCTTTGGCGCGTTGTTGAGGCGACATCGGAGGTGGCTCCAATGGATGTATCGGCGGCGGGGCCAACATTCCTCAGCAATCTTGCGAGGAGTTTGTTAAGTTTCCAGGTTCGCGAACCTACAGAGGGATGCGAAGTCCGTCGTAGGCCAGACGGATGTTGGGGGGCATCGTGGCTTCCACCGCGTCGTGGTCGTAGTCGTGGCTCAAGTGGGTGAAATACGTCGTTCTTGCCCCGATGCGTCGGGCCACGTCCATCGCCTGCTCGAAGTTGAAGTGGTTGGGGTGGGGCTTGTAGCGGACGGCGTCGAGCACCAACGTCTCCAGTCCGTCGAGGAAGGCCCACGACTCGTCCGGGATGAGGTTCACGTCGGTCAGGTACGCGAAGTCGCGGCAGCGCAGCCCGGTGACCGTCCATCTGCCATGAACCAAAGGAAACGTCTGGATCTCCAAGCCAGCCGCGCGGACGACGTCCGGAACGGGCCGCACGTCGAAGTTGGGCAGCATCACTCCCGGTGGAGGCGGCTCGAACGCGTACGGGAACACGCGGCGGATGTCCTCTTGGGTCTCCTCGTTGGCGTACACCAAGACCGCTCGACCGGACTTGAGCGAGTAGCCGCGCAGATCGTCCATCCCCATGATGTGGTCGGCGTGTCCGTGCGTGACGATCACGCACTCGACCGAGAGGACGCCTTCTTGAGAGAGTTGCAGGCGCATCTCCGGGGCACAGTCCACCAACACGTTGCCGAGTTCTGTGCGAAACAGGATCGAGGGCCGCGAACGGTGGTTCTTGGGGTTGGCGAGGAAGCTCTCGGGGTATTCGAATCCCAGCGTCGGCACTCCGCTGCTGGTGCCCGACCCGAGAACCACGCCCTCGGCGTTCACAGTTCGCCGGCCGATTGCAGCACCATGCGCGCGACGATTGTGGAGGGCACGTCGGCGTATTGGGCCACGCGTTCGATGCACCGCGCGAAGTTGCGCTCGTTCAGGTCGTCCCATTCGGTATGGTCGCGCCGACCTTGGGCGACCACCTCGACAGCCTCGTCGAGAAACCGTGCGCGGGATTGGGGCTGGGACTTGTTCTGGATGGCGGCGAATCGACGCCCGAGTTGCTCGTAGATGCCGTCCCAGTTGGTCTTGGCCCCCAGTTGAGCCTTCATCCGCGCCAGCGACGCCTCCTGCAAGCGTCTGGCTTCGAGATCGCGCCGCTTGACGCGCTCGTAATCGTCCGACGTCACGCCGTCGATCACGCGAAGTTTGACGGTCAACCGCAACTCGGACGACATGCGCTTCTCAATCTCTCGCTTGATGTGCGGCAGCTTGAGGTGGCCCGCAAGGTCGGACTCGTGGTGCGGCAGACCGAGCACGAGAATGTCTTCTTCCAGTGCCACCGGAACACATCGGTTGAGTGCCGTCCACACGCCGACGCCGGTCACGCTTTCGCGGATGTCGGGGAGGGCGTCGTTCCAAGCGCGCAAGAGATCGGACATGCCACGGGGATTATGGAACTTCGGGCGGCTCCAAGGCTAGCCGGGGGTGCTCGCCTTGACCAACCGGTCCACCACGGCCTCCCATTCCGGACCGCCATCGGGACGCTCGACATAGATGGTCGTCGGCTCCTGCAGGTCGAGCCGGTGCAGCGCATCGTACAGCGCGCACGCGTAGGCGACGGCATCGCGCGGCATGCGAATCTGCATCGCATTGGCCGCCGGACCGAGCACCAAACCTGCCGCCTCCGGTGGAACGCACTCCACCAACCGAACGGGCACCCGGGGAGCATAGTGGCGCGGGTACATCCCCGGCGATGTCCGCATCTTGGCCGAAGGAATCTGCCCCAAAGGAACCCCGAGCGCCGCCTGGATATCGCCCCGAGAAACACCACCGGGCCGGAGGATGGCCGGCGGGTTCATCGTCAGGTCCACCACCGTGCTTTCCAATCCCACAAAACACGGCCCTCCATCCAAAACGTGGGCGATGCCCTTGGCCAGTTCGGGATCGATGTGTTCGGCCCGCGTCGGCGAAAGTTGGGTGAACGGGTTGGCGCTCGGCGCGGCAAGCGGCCTTCCAGCGGCAAGGATCAGCGAGAGCGCGACCGGGTGCTTCGGCATGCGGATGGCCACCGTGTCCAATCCTGCCGTGACTTCGGGCGGGACGAGATCGCTCTTGGGCAAGACCAGCGTGAGCGGCCCCGGCCAAAACCGGTCGGCGAGCACCCTTGCCATCGGCGGCACCTCGCGAACCAACGGAAGCACCTGCTCGAACGTGGCCACGTGAACGATCAGCGGGTTCTCGGGGGGGCGACCCTTGAGGTCGAACACCTTGCGCACGGCTTCCCTGTTCGTGGCATCGGCGGCCACGCCGTAGACCGTCTCGGTCGGCATCGCGACCAGCAACCCCCGCCTCAAGGCATCGGCTGCAAGTGCAATGTTTTCGTCCGTCGGTTCGAGGATATTCACGTGATCGCCCTTAGCATGACCGCTTTCGGCGCAGGAATGCCGAGCCAGTGCTCGAAGGCCCGAGCCCCTTGGGCGGCGAGCAGGCCCCGCCCATCGGTGTGGCGGCGACCCACCGAAGCCGCCTGACGCTCGAACGCCGTAGGTTCGGATCCATACGCCAGATCGTATGCGAGCGCATCGGGAGGGGTGGATGCAAAGTCGAGATCGAGTTCGATGCCCGAAAGGCCCGTCGAAGTCGCGTTCACCACAAGATCGGCGTCGGTCAGGTCGGGCCGATCGAGGACCTGGGCGCCCGGTGCGAGTTCTTGGACCATCCGCTCGGCGCGATCGCGCGTGCGGTTCCAGACAGCCACCTCGACCCCGGCTTCGTCGCTCAACGCGGCCACCAACGCGCGTGCCGAACCGCCCGCCCCAAGCACCACGGCGCGGTACGGCGAGCGCAGGCCGAGGTCCGCCAATGTGTCCATGAAGCCGGGTGCGTCGGTGTTCCACGCTCGCCCCGTGCGCAGGTCGAGCGTGTTGGCCGCGCCGATTCTCGACGCGAGCGAGTCGGGCTGACTGGCCCATGCCAGAGCCTCGGCTTTGTGGGGCACCGTGACATTGACGCCTCGATAGCCCATCTCGCGCATCCGTTCGAGCGCTTCGGCGACGCGGCCCGGTGCAACGTGGACGGCCACGTAGCGGTATGGCAACCCCAGCGCGTCGTAGGCGGCGTGATGCATTGCCGGAGACTTGGAATGCCGGACGGGGTCGCCGATCACGGCGAAGTCCGCCATCGGCAAGTCGTCCAACGTGTAGACGCGGCTCATCGCTTCCTGAACGCCCAAAGGCGTTGTCCGTTGAAGTTCCAAATGGCGACGAGCGCCGTGGCGATAAGCGTCGCGATGGCCCAACTGCGCTTGGGATGCCCTGGGACGATGTTCGCAAACAACCCGACCGCAGCCACGTTCAGCAACATGCCGATCACGGAGACCACGACGAACCGTGCGAACTGAACCCCGCGCTCTTCCTTGTCGCGAATCTTGAACGTCCAGTAGCGGTTCAGCACGAACGAGTTGACGATGGCCAGCGACGCTGTGGGAATCTTGAGGATGGGCACGGCCAGTTTTTGGGCCTTGTCGGGGTCGATCGCGCCCGTCCCCACCAACTGGCTCCACCATTCGCCCACGGCCACCGAGAGCGATTGCCCCCCGAAGTTCATGAACATGAGCATGTAGTGCAGGCCAACGTCAATGACCGTGGACGTCCCTCCCACCACGCAGAACTTGAGGAACTGCTTGGCGATCGGGCGGGCGTTCAGCCACGCGACGAAGCCGGTCTCGGTCACTGCGATGACGGACCTCCTGGCTTGCGTCGAAGCCGTTTCTTGAAGTGCCGAGCGAGGATGCGCTCGCCCATGCGCGAGACCTTGGTGCCGATGAACTCGCGTCGAGCCATGGGCACCAGCCAAACCGACTCGATGCCCGCACGGTTGGCCCCCAGCACGTCGGTGAACAGTTGGTCGCCGATCATGATCGCCTGCTTCGCCTCAACCCCGAACTGGGCCAACGCCCGCCGATACACGTCCGGGTTCGGCTTGAACTTGCCCCGCAGGTAGGGAATGCCCATCCGCTCGGCAAGGCGCGCCAATCGCGCGGGATGACGCGTGTTGCTCAGGATGCAGAACTCGAGCCCGAGCGAACGGCCCTGAGCGAGCCACTCCAACACCCAATCGGGCAACGCTTCGCTGCCCCACGGCACCAGGGTGTTGTCCACATCGAGAAGGACGAGCCGTTTGCCTCGGGCGACCACGTCCTCCAGGTCCACGTCGCGCAGACTCCCGCCGAACTCGGTAGGCGCGAACGGGCGGGCCCACCTGCCGAAGAGGCTTCGGTCGGGGCGTTCGATCAAGACGATGCTTGCTCCTGTGCCTTCAGGGCGGCGATGGCCTGACGGCGCTTGCGGATGTTGGCCAAGTGGTCTTCGTACCTCGTCGAGAACAGATGGTACCGATCCGGCATGGCCACGTAGTAAAGATAATCGTGGGTTTCGGGCTTCAACGCGCCGCCGATGCTGGCCACGGTGGGCGAGCAGATCGGTCCCGGCGGCAAGCCCGCGATGCGGTACGTGTTGTAGGGCGACTTCACGGACTGGTACTCGCTCACCAGCAACGGCCGCCACACCTGCAGCCCGTAGTTCACCGTGGCGTCGATCTGCAGGCGCATCCCCAAGCGGATGCGGTTCTCGATGACGCCCGCGATGCGCGGACGTTCCTCGTCGAGGGCGGCTTCCAATTGCACCATCGAGCCGATGATCACCGCTCGATGAAGGTCCTGCGGCTTGTCCAGCGCCTCGTACACCTTGCTCTCGAAGGCCTTGAGTTGCCGCGCGATGGCTCCGTGTGCGCCGAGCAGCGGCGGGAAATCGTACGTGTCGGGGTACAGGTAGCCCTCCAGCGAGTCCTCGGGCAGCGGGAACGACACCAGGCTCTGGAACAGCCCCGGGGTCTGCGTGGCCGCGACGTACTCCTCGGCCGTGCAAACGCCCTTCGATTCCAGCAGTTCGGCCGTCCGCGCGATCCAATAGAAGCTGGGGACGCGCACCATCTGGCGAATGGGTTTGCGCAACGCCTGCAGCACGCGGTTGCGGTGCATCCCCGGCGAGAGTTGGTACGTCCCGTTCGACACGGGCAACGAGTCGCGCCGGTAGCGGGCGTAGAGTTCCAGCGCTTGGGCGTTCTTGATGTAGCCCTCGCGTTCGAGCCGGTCGAGCGCGGTCCGCAGGGGCAGATCGTCCTCGAATCGGAGGTACTTCGGCTCGCCCGAGCCAATGGGCTGCGTTTCCTGGTTGACCCAGCCCGCCACACCTCCCAACGCCAGGGCGGCAAGCAGGATCAGTAGGAACAGGAATCGCCTAAGCCGCTTCATCGAAGTACCTCTCCAGAATCCGGACCGCAGCCTCGCCGTCCACACGCTTGCGGCGGGCGCTCGCTTTCAGTCCGGCTTCACGCATGGCTTGGTCCGAGGCCTCGCTGGTCAACGATTCGTCCACCAAAGCCGTGGCCACACCGATCTCGGACAGTCGCTCGGCGAGTTTCTCGATGACTTTGGACATCTTGGTGGGCTGGCCTTCCATCAGGGGCAATCCGAGGACGCAGACGGCAGCTTCCTCTCGGCGCATGATCTGAGCGATGGCTTCGGCATCCTTGGCCAACGACCCGCTGGGGATCAGGTTGGCTCGCGGCGAGGCGATGCCGTGTTCCGATTCACCCAACGCCACACCGATCTTGGTCGTTCCGAAGTCGATGCCCAAGACCCTCATGCTCCGTGCAACTCCCGGAGCAGCCAATCGTGGAGCGCGCCGTTGCTGCTCACCGCACTCGGCCCAACACCGGGACTCCCCTGCGTATCCGTGAACCGGCCCCCGGCTTCTTCGACGATCACCGTGATGGCGGAAATGTCCCAGCGGGCGATCACGGGGTCGATCATGGCCTCGACACGGCCCGACGCCACGAGTGCGTGACCGTAGGCGTCGCACCAAGTGCGCGTCGCCAGCGTCTGCGCGGCGATGCGGCCCAAGCCGGACGCAAACCCGTGCTGGGCCATGCCCTTGAAGCCCGCATGGCAGATGATCGCGCGGGCGGGATCGGTCGTTGGCGAGACTCGGCACGGACGCCCGTTGAACCATGCCCCGCCTCCTTGTTCGGCGAACAACATCTCGTCGAGTGCGGGAAAGTAGCACACACCGAGAACGGGCTGCTGATCGACCTCGTAGCTCAACAGCGTCGCGTACAACGGAACGCCGGCGATGAACGACTTGGTGCCGTCGATCGGGTCGAGCACCCAGCGGTCGGCGGCGTCCTCGGCGCCACCCTCCTCTTCGCCCAACACGGGCTCGGCGGGAAACGCGCGGGCGAGTTCCTCGCGGATCATGCGCTCGGCCTGTCTATCGGCCTCGGTGACTGGAGTCGCGTCGGCCTTGTAGACCACGTGTGGTTGGCTTTGGAACCGAGACAGGGTGGTTCGTCCGGCGCGATAGGCGATGTCGAGGGCTGTTGCCAAGCGCGGACTCATTCAGCCAACAGTTTATCCCGGTCTCACGACAGGAGTTCCTTCGCGGCCATCGCGAGCCCCATCACCAGCACGAACCAGCCGAAGCCCTTCTTGAGGTTGGCCGCAGCGACCCGCTTGCCGATCGCCGCACCGGCCCACGAGCCCGCCAGCATCACGCCGACGACGCCGCCCAAGAACGCCCAAGGCATGTCCTGAGCGTGCGTCAGGTCCACCCCGAACCCGACCAGCGACTGAATGGCGATGACCATGAGCGACGTTCCGACGGCCATCTTCATGTCGAGCCGCCCGAACCAGAGCAGCGCGGGCACGATCAGGAACCCTCCGCCCGCGCCGAGAAAACTCGAAACCGCCCCGACCAGGAAGCCGACGACGGCCATCTTCGCGGGCGACGCCTCGCCTTGGCCCGGCGCAGGCCCCGCGCCTCGGATCATGGAAAGCGCGACCGCAACCATCAACCCCGCAAACGGAACGAGCACCACCTTGGCCCGAGCCACCTCCCAAGGTCCAATCGCCACAACAGGGGGCAACAGTGGAACGAGGAAGTGCCGGATGAGCAACACGCCCACCAGGGCGGGAACGGCAAACGCCAACCCGATGCGCGGCTCGACCAGCCCACGTCGCCCGAAACCGATCGCCGAGACGGCCGCGTTGAGCCCCACGACGCCGAGCGAAAACCCGGTGGCGCGGACGGGGTCAACCTCGAACAAGTACACGAGGATCGGCACGGTGAGGATCGCGCCGCCGCCGCCCGTGAGCCCGAGCGCCAGCCCCGCCAGAGCCAAGAGTGCGTAGCCCGCTATCTCGATGAGAGGCCCCCGTGCAGGCGGATGGCCCCGATCCGCGCGGCGAGCCGTGATCTGGCGGCTTCGCGCAGTGCCATCGCCTCGTCCCAGCCAATCGGCTGGAAGTGGATCGTTGCACCCGGCGCGAGTTGCCCCAAGCGGTCGAGGTCGCCTTCGGCCACCACACCGACCTTCGGGTAGCCGCCTAGCGTGGGGCCATCGGGTCCGACGACCAAAAACGTGCCGCTCGGAGTCCATTGCACGGCCCCGACGCATGCGGGTTCGCTCGGCAGTTCGTGCGCGTGGGTCGGTGCGTCCGCGCGGTTCAGGCGCAATCCGACACGGTCGCTGTGGACGCCGACGGTCCAGGGAGTCTCGATGAGTGTTTCCAACAGAAGGAGAGAGGCTTGCGGCCCCGGACAGAGATTCAACGGTCCCGTCGCGAGGGAAGAAACCGGCTCGGCCAGCCGCAACGGGACGCCCCCAACTTGCGACCAGGCGACGACGACCCGAGCGCCGCGACCGACTTTGCCGCGCACGGTGATCCTGTCTCCGCGACGAACGACGTACCTTCCGTCGCCGGGGCGGCGCGTCTCTTCCACGATCACCTCGCACGGGGCACCGACCGCAGCGACCATGCAATCGTCCTCGGCTACGAACGTCCCACCGAACAAACTCAGCTCCCATACAGGCGCCGTCTCGGGCTTTCCGACCAGGGCGTTCGCCAAGGCTGCGGACTCGCGATCCATCGCGCCGCCTGGGGGAACCCCGTAACGGCGCAGACCTGGCGAAGGACCGACGAGGGCACCGTGGAACGGACCGACAGGGGTCAACACGCCGCGACCTCCCAACCCTTGGCTTCGAGGGCGAAACGAACGGCCGCCATGATCTCGACGCATCCGGGCGAATCGCCGTGGACGCAGAGGCTGCGGCACTTACCCGCCAACGCAAGGGCCAGCGCCGACGCTGTTTCGGGGCTCTTGAGCAAGGCACCTGGCGTGCCTCTGGGCAACAGAAAGCCACGGGCGTCGTAGCCACGGTCCACAAATCCTTCGGGAAGGAACGGCACGCCCGCGAGTTGAGCAATCGCTGCATGGACGGGACCGTCGCGACCTGCCTCGGCCAGGCCCATGAGCGGCACGCCCGTTTCCACGAGCAGCGCCATCATGGCTTCGATCGCCCACACCTCGCCGCGTGCCGCATCGTTGTAGAGCGCTCCATGGGGCTTCAGGTAGGCGGGTTCGAAAGCCTCGACAAACCGAAGCGTCTGCTCCCGAACGCTGGCCAGCCACGCCTTGCGCTGCGCAGCCGCTGGCGACACTCGGCCCAAACCTTTGCGGTCGGGGTAGCCCGGGTGTGCGCCGATCCGCACCCCAAGTTCCTTGCACCGCGCCACAGTCTGTTGGGTGAGTTCCCACGAACCCGCGTGTTCGCCGCAGCCCACGTTGGCCGAGGTCACCCACTCCAAGAGCGCCTCGTCGTGCGGTGCTCCCTCGCCCAAGTCGGCGTTCAAGTCGATGCGCTTCACAGCCGCTCACCCCTTCGGGCTTCGAGTTCGCCTTCGGAGATCGGAGCGAACCGGATGCGGTCGCCTGGTTCGATCGGAAAGTACCGATCCTCGACGTCCACCAGGGTCAATGGCGTGCGGCCGATCAGCCACCAACCACCGGGCCGCTCCAGCGGATAGATGCCCGCTTGGTCGTACGCGAGCGCCACGGACCCCGCAGGCACGCGCACTCGAGGCACCTCCATCCTCGGCAGACCGACGAGCCTCTCGGGGAGACCCGAAAGGTAGGGGAAGCCGGGGCAGAAGCCGATCGCTTCGCACGCGTACTCGGCCCCAGTGTGGAGCTCGATGAACTCGGAGGTCGTCAGACACAGCCGATCGCAAGCAGCGACGAAGTCCTCGCCTAGTTCGTAGCACACGGGAATCGTGTGGCTCTTCGCCTGCGCACCAGACCCATCAGAACCCGTGGCAGCCGCGATGAGAGCATCCGGGTCCAGCAGATCGGGCTCGCCATAGACCCCTACGGATTGCAGCGCGGGAACGGCCTCACTGACCCCATCAAGACCTGCGGCGTCAATGGAGCGCGCGACGTCGTAGGGGCGGCGGTCCCCCAAATCGCGGAGGATCCATGCAGATTCGCCCAGGCGAACGATGCGCATAGCCCTAAGTATGGGCTCAGCGGACCAGGCGAATCGCCGCTGGACGGATCTCGACGTGCAAAGGAGTCGTTCCAGCGAGTTCGCCATCCACCAACACGGGCAACGGCGAGTCGCTTACGATGGAGGCCCGAAGCACGCGCCGAGTGTGGTACTTGGGGTGCGACGTGTGCCGTCCCGAAAACGCCTTCGGCAGCGTCCTCACGAAGTCCAGCTTCCCGATCTCGTGGATCACGGCCAAGTCGAGGCTGCCGTCGTCCAGCACCGCCGAGGGCGCGATCTGCAGACCGCCCCCATAGCTTCGCGAGTTGGCCACCGCGCAGAGCATCGCCCGCGTCTCGATCGTCCCGGAGTCGGTCTCGATGCGAAGGCTCGCGGCACGGTAGGTCGCCAGTTCGGCCAGGATCGCAGCCAGATACGCGGGCGTCCCTTTCAAGAACCTGAGGCCGTGGTTGATCCGATGGGCGACACGCGCATCGAACCCGCACCCTGCCACGTTGAGGAACGGACGCCCGTTCGCGATCCCCACGTCCACCGGCGATGCGCTCCCTGCGGCCAGCGCGGCCAAAGCAGCCGGCAGGTCGTTGCCAAAGGGCAGCATCCGGGCCAGATCGTTGCCCGTGCCCACATGCAGCACGGCTAGGGCCGCCGACGACCCGAGGACTCCCGCCAACGCTTCGTGAACGGTGCCGTCTCCGCCAGCCGCCGCCACGAGTTCCGCTCCTTCGGAGATGGCGCGTTGCGCAAGTTCGGTCGCGTGACCGCGCGCGTCGGTAGTCCAGACCTGCCAATCGCCGGGTTGTTGGGCCGCAAACGCTCGGATGCTCTCCAACGCGCGCTGGCCACGCCCGCGACCCGCTTTGGGATTGACCAGAATGCGCACGACCGACACGCGGCGATGCTACACCAAACTCGGCTCTCGGGATGCCAAACTTGCACCATGCCGTACTTCCCGGAAGTCGCCTCGCCCATCGCTTACGAAGGTCCGTCGTCGAAGAACCCGCTCGCGTTCAAGCGTTACGACGCCGGGAAGTCCATCGGCGGCAAGACGATGGCCGAGCACCTGCGCTTCGCCGTTTGCTACTGGCACACGTTCGTGGGCACGGGGCAAGACCCCTTTGGTGCGCCGACGCTCGTCCGCCCGTGGATGTCCGACCCCGACCCCATGCGACGCGCGTTCGACACCCTGGATGCCGCCTTCGAGTTCTTCACGAAGTTGGGCGTCGGCTTCTGGTGCTTCCACGATCGCGATCTGGCTCCCGAAGGCGCGGACTTCGCCGAATCGTGCCGCAATCTGGAGCGGCTCGTCGCGGCCGCCAAGGTCAAGCAGCAAGAGACCGGAGTCCGACTGCTTTGGGGCACGGCCAATCTGTTCAGCCACCCGCGCTACCAGGCGGGTGCGGCGACCAACCCCGACCCACACGTGTTCGCCTATGCGGCCGCCCAAGTCAAGCATGCCCTGGAAGCCACGCACGAACTCGGTGGACTGGGCTACACGTTCTGGGGTGGCCGGGAGGGCTACGAGACACTCTGGAACACCGACATGAAGCGCGAACGCGAGCATTTCGCCCGGTTGCTGCACATGGCCGTGGACCACGCGCGGCAGATCGGCTTCACCGGCCAGTTCTACATCGAGCCAAAGCCCAAGGAGCCCACCAAACACCAGTACGATTCCGACGTCGCCGCGTGCCTGAACTTCCTGCGCGAGTTCGACCTGATGGACCACCTCAAGCTGAACATCGAAACCAACCACGCCACGCTGGCGGGACACACGATCCAGCACGAACTGCGTGCGGCACGGGAGGCGGGAGCGTTGGGTTCGATCGACGCCAACGCGGGCGACGAGTTGCTGGGCTGGGACACCGACCAGTTCCCCACCAACGTCTACTTGACGGCCACCATCATGCTGGAACTTCTTGCGATGGGCGGGTTCCGCACGGGTGGCCTGAACTTCGACGCCAAGGTGCGCCGCCAATCGCACGAACCCGTGGACCTGTTCCACGCACACATCGGCGGGATGGACGCGTTCGCCAAGGGGCTGGAGATCGCCCAGGCCATCCGCGACGACGGGCGGCTCGACCGGTTCATGGCCGATCGCTACGCGGGTTGGTCGGGCGACCTCGGACGGTCGGTCGCCGAGGGCCGTGCGTCGCTGGACGACTGCGATGCTTACGTCCGCTCGAACGCCGAGCCCGTGCGCCACTCGGGACGCCAAGAGTTCCTTGAGAACCTGATCAACGAGTTCGTGCTTTGAGCCCCGGGGCTTAGTGCATTTCGCGGTCGCCCAGCATCAGTTGGAGGAAGTTGATCTGCCCCAAGTGGTAGACCAGGTTCCAGTACGGCAACATGACGATGTCGGCCATCGTCATGCGCATCCCACCGCCGAAGGGCAGGTCGAGTTCCATCTCGAGCACCGAGTCGGGCACGGTGGCGATTGCGGCGCTGAGCGAAGCCAGATCGGCTCGTGCGGCCTCGGCGCACTCGTCCACCGTGGCGAAGCTTTGGCGCAAGCGCATGGTTTCGCGCATGGCGTGGCCGGTGAAGTCGGGCACGGCCCGGTCGCGGATCAAGGGAAGAAAGAGTTGCGCTTGCGTGGCGATCTCGCGCATTTGGTCAAGGGCCGAACGCGCGTGCCCCTGTGGCGCCCAAGACTGATGTTCGGCGGGCAACGCCATGGCGGCGCGGCACACGTCGTCGAGCGCCTTGTACGTCACTTTGACCACCTGATCTTGGTATCGCATGGCGCAAGCTTACACGCACTTCGCCCCCACTGTTCGGTCACACTTGGGTCCGAGCCATGACTCTTTCCGATCTGCGCCGTTCGTTGCAGGAATGTCCCCTCGTCGCCAGCGTCCAGGGCAGTCCGGGATCGCCCGTCGAGCACCCCGACACGCTGCTGAGTCTGGCGCGAGCCAGCCTGGATCAAGGCGTGCGCATCCTGCGACTGGAGGGCCCCGCCAACGTGCGGCACCTGCGCGATGCGACCGGCGTTCCGTGCATGGGCTTGTTCAAGCGGTGGTACGACGGGTTCGACGTGTACGTCACGCCCACGATGCGGGAAGTCGAGGCCCTGTTGGAGACCGGCTGCGAGATGGTCGCTCTGGACTGCACGGTCCGCCCGAGGCCCGAGGGGGCCAAACTGCCCGACCTGATCGCCGCGATCCGCGCGGCGGGTCGGCTGGTCATGGCCGATTGCGACGACGCCGAATCCGTGCGCTACGCGATGGACTCGGGCGCGGACTTCGTGAGCATGACGCTTGCCGGATACACGGCCAGCCGCCCCATGACCGTCGGCCCCGACCTCGACGTGTTGCGCGAGGCGATCCGCGCGACCGATGCGCCCGTGCTTGCCGAGGGCCGCTATCAGACGCCCGCCCAAGCCCAAGCGGCGCTGCGGATCGGGGCGAGCGGCGTGGTCATCGGCGGCGCGCTGAACGACCCAGTGAAGCAGACACGATGGTTCATGAAGGCGATGTCGCCCGCCAAGGGACCTGTGGGTGCCGTGGACCTCGGGGGCACCTGGCTCCGGTTCGGCGTGTTCGATGCCGACGCGGCTCTGGTTTCCGAGAGCCGGGTGGCCACGCCCGAGACGCGCGCCGAAAGGCTCGATTGGATTCGCGCGGAGATACGGAACTCGGGGGTCGCCCGAGTCGGCGTTTCCTCGGGCGGCGAGGTGGATACGGCCACCGGCGAAGTGGTGGCTTCCAAGCCATGGATCGACGAGCACCTCGGCACGGTGTTCTCGGAGGCCACCCTCGGCGTCCCGGCGGTGGCTGCGAACGATGGCGTTGCCTCGGCCTGGGCGCACGCTTGCCTGCCCGAATTCGCGGGTCGGCGCGTTGCCACGGTTGCCCTGGGAACGGGAGTCGGGTTCGGAATCGTGGACGCACACCGCCCCCTGATCGGCCCGAACGGCAAACAGCCCCGCGTCAACGATCTTCGAACGGCGTCCGGCCAGACGTTCGAGGAGGTTCTGGGCGGGCTTTGGCTGGGAGTCACCCCCGACGAGCGGCAGCGCACCGGCTTCATCGAGGGAGCAGGGGGGCTGGCGGAGACGATCGAACTGGCGTTCCACCCCGACGTCGTGGTCGCATGCGGCGGCCTGCTGAACGCCCCGTGGTTTCAGCCCGAGACCCTGGGCTGGCATCGCTCGCCGTTCGGAAGCCAAGCCGGTTTGCACGGGGCGGCGGCGATGGCGTTGCATCCGTGGGCGTAGGTCCTGCAACCTAGCCGAACCTGAGGACGTATCAATACGAAGGGTGACACCGCGCCAAGGATACGAAGTCGCGCTTTTTCACGCAATACCGGTGAAAAGCTCTTGACAATGTCCCTAACCTGTGTTACCTTGAAGTCAAGGAAAGTTTTCCACCATAATCGGTGGTTTGGGCAGTGCCCGCAATCGTTCCGCCCCGGCGGAACCCGGCTCGGGAGATGGCTGTTGCACGATCTGCCCGTGCTGAAAGTCTAGATCATGAACGAGGTTACCAAACATGTCTGAGAACGGTGTGGCCCCAACGCCCCGGCGAGGCCGAGCGATCACCGTCCGAACGCCCGGTCGAAACCCGGCGTTTGCCGACGCGCGCACCGTGCTCATGGACGACACCGTGGAACCCGATGAAGACGAGCTTCTCGAGGTCGACGACGACACCGCCGAAGAAGAAGAGAAGGTCCACGACGATTCCGAAGAGCTGGAAATGTGGATGCGCCAAACCCGGCGCGCCCAGCTTCTGACGCCCGAGCAGGAAGTGCACTTGGCGCGACGCGTCCAAGAAGGCGACATGGAAGCCAAGCGCATCCTCATCGAGAGCAACCTTCGGCTGGTCGTTTCCATCGCCAAGAAGTACAACGCCCGCGGCATTCCGCTCGCCGACCTGATCCAAGAAGGCAATCTGGGCCTGATCCGCGCCGTCGAGAAGTTCGACTGGCGCAAGGGCTTTCGCTTCTCCACGTACGCCACGTGGTGGATTCGCCGCGCCATTGCCCGCGCCATCATCAACCAGGGACGCACGATCCGCATCCCGGTTTACGTTGCTGAACTCATCAACAAGGTGGTCAAGACGGCGTCTCGGCTGCAGCAGGAGCTTCAGCGCGAAGCCACCGAGGAAGAGATTTCCGCACAAGTGGATCTCACCGTGGACCGCGTTCGGGAAATGATGCGCGTTGCCGTCGAACCGATCTCCTTGGAGACCCCGGTCGGCGAAAAGGACAACAGCTCGATCGGCGACTTCGTGCAGTCGAAGAACATGCCGAACCCGACGGACGTCACGTCGAACCTGATCCGCCGCGAGGAGATCGACGGCATCCTGGGTCGCCTCACGTCCCGCGAGCGCGACGTGGTTCGCTTGCGCTTCGGTCTGGACGATGGCAAGACGCGAACGCTGGAAGAGGTCGGCGCCGAGCTCAACGTCACCCGCGAGCGAGTCCGCCAAATCGAGCTTCGCGCCATGAAGAAGCTGCGGCATATCGGTCAAGAACTGACGGCGCAGGGCTTCGTCATGACGGCTGCCCCAAACAGCTGAGCATCGTCGGGCGGCGGCAAGGCAAAATGACGCTATGTTCGCGTCGTTGCGCCGCCCGATCCCGCTCGCCCAGGTCCGCATCCGCGATCCGTTCTGGTCGGAGCGTTTGCGCGTGCTGTCCGAAGTGACCATCCCGACGCAGTACCTCCAGATCGCGGAACACACGCCCCGGCTCCGCAACTTCCTGCGCGCGGCGGGCGTCGAGCAAGGCCCCCACGAAGGCTACTGCTACAACGACTCGGACGTGTACAAGTGGATCGAAGCGGCGTCCTACGCCCAGGCGATGCACCCGCACGCGCCCAACGAGCCGCTCATCGAAAAGGTGGTCGCCGCGGTCATCGCCGCCCAAGAACCCAGCGGCTATCTGGACACCTACTTCCAGCTCAAGGAGCCGGACATGCGGTGGCGCAACCTCTCGGCGATGCATGAAATGTACTGCGCCGGGCACCTGATCGAAGCCGCTGTGGCCCGGTACGAAACCACGGGGCGCACCGATCTGCTCGATTGCGCGCGCCGCTTCGCCGACCATATCGGCAGCGTTTTCGGCCCAGGCAAGCGGCGCGGCTACTGCGGACACCAGGAAATCGAACTCGCCCTTTGGCGGCTCTTCGACGCCACCGAGGTGCAAGCCTACGCCGACCTGGCATGCTACTTCATCAACGAGCGAGGGCAAGCGGGGTCGCCGTTCGCGGAGGAAGCCCGCGATCCCGATATCCACCATTTCGGAACGTGGCTCGGCGGCTGGATCGCCAAGAACGTGGATGCCGAGGGCAACTACGTGGGGGGCGAGTACTTCCAAGACCACGCTCCCGTCCGTGAGCAGACCGAAGTCGTGGGCCACGCCGTGCGAGCGATGTATATGATGTGCGCCGCGACCGAGCAAGCCGCCCGCACGGAAGACGATGCGCTTCTGACCGCATCGCTTCGGCTCTGGGAGAACTTGACCGAGCGACGGATGTACGTCACGGGTGGGATCGGCCCTTCGGGCCACAACGAGGGCTTCACGTTCGACTACGACCTGCCGAACCTGCACTCCTATGCCGAGACGTGCGCGGCGATCGGACTGGCCCTGTGGGGCCGACGGCTGTCCGCCGTCACCGGCGACGCTCAGTTCGCCGACATCGCGGAGCGGGCCATCTTCAACGGCGCGCTCGCCGGCATCTCGCTCTCGGGAGATTCCTACTTCTACGCGAACCCGCTGGAGAGCCGGAGCCAGCATGAACGGGTCCCTTGGTTCCCATGCGCGTGCTGCCCGCCCAACATCGCGCGAATGATCGGCTCGATCGCCAGCTTCGCCTATCTGGCACGCGAGCACGAGTTGACCATCCAGTTTCCGGTGGGTGGCCACTTCGAGGCCGACGCGTGCGCGTTCGAAGTCGAATCGTCCTATCCGTACTCGGGGGACTACACGGTCCGTTTCCGGGTTGCGGAGCCCTCCGAGTTCGAGCTTCGCCTGCGCGTGCCCGAATGGTGCGACGAGATGACGGTGGACATCGAGGGTGTCGAGATGGAGGGCGAGTTCGAGGGTGGCTACGCTGTCTATCGGCGGACGTGGCACGACGGCGACACGGTGAAGGTCTCGATGGAGATGCAGCCGACGTGGATGCAAGCCGACCATCGCGTGCTCGAAAACGCAGGTCGAGTGGCGCTGGTTCGTGGCCCGTTGGTGTATTGCGCCGAAGCCACCGACCTGGGCGTTCCTCCACAGACGCTCTGCGTGGACCCCGAGGCCGAGGTTCGCACCGAAGCGTCGGACCTTGGCACGGTCTGTGTGGTCGAGGGGGTGTACGCCGAAGAGACCGAGGACGGACCCTTGTACCAGCGCTGGGAGGGCCGTGCCCTCTCGCCCAGCGGGCCCGCCACGTGGATTCCCTACTTCGCGTGGTGCAACCGAGGCAAGACGGCTATGGAAGTTTGGACCCGCGAGGTCTAGGGCTGCCGGGGTCGCGGGTCGGTTCGGTGCTAGAATAGTGACCGCCGGGAACTGCGCGGCGTGTGGTCGGTGAACCCCGCCAGGGCCGGAAGGCAGCAACGGTAAATCGTTCCAGCGTGCGACGCACCATTCCCGGCGTTTCTGCCCTATACTGGGACCACGATGAAACGGAAGGTTTGGCGATGGGTTCTTGGCAGCCTGGTCGTCGTTGGCGTCTTCGCCGGAGTCTGGTTTGCCTACTCGCGGTACCGAGACGAAATCGCGCTCCGCGAACAACTCGAGCTGGCGTGGAGCGAGGGCCTGCCCACGAACTGGCAGCAGTTCGCCTCGCTGGTACCGACCGCCGAGCCCCACGAAAACGCCGCACCCTTCTACGCCAAGCTCGCGGCAACACGCTACCGACCCGAACGCGGAGCCAAAGCCGCCGACGTGAACCAGTTGATCGAGCGCGTTTGCTTCGTGGGCGACGAAGCGTCGCTCCAGGAGGCGGCTCTGGAGCTTGAGCGAGCCGCCGCTGCGCTGAAGCTCGTGGAAGAAGCGGTCCAGTTGCCCAAGTGTTGGTTCGACCGAGACTGGTCGGAGGGCGCCGCCCTCTTGTCCCCCGAGTACGCCGACATGAAGTTCGTGGGGCGAGTCGTCCTGTTGCGCGGAACGATGGCCGCTCGCAAGGGGGATGTCGCCCAGGCGCTCCAGGACCTCGACAACGCCAAAGTCTTGGCGAGCCACGCAGCCTATGAGGGCGTGGATCTCGGCAAGCTGGTCGCCCACGCGATCCACTACGACCTGCTTTCGGCGACCGCCTTGTGGGCGTTGGCATTCCGCAACCCACAGTACAACGAGCAACTCGCAGAGCTTGCTAGAAGCGTCCCCGACCTGCACCCCCGCGACGCCTATCGGTCGTCGTTGTCCGACCTGCTCTCGCTGATCGAACTCTGCAGCACCCAAGCAGGGATAGAGGAACTGGGACTAGACGGCGTTCACCCGCTTGAGCGCGCGACCTTCTTCGTCAGCAAGGCACGAGCCAAGGCGGAGATCGTCAAGGGACACCGCAAGTGCTGGGCCGCGCTCGACCTCCCGCCGGAACAACTGGTTGACGCTTTCGAACGAGTCGAAGCCGACTGGCACCCTTGGGCCTTCGCCTTCCCGACCGCCGCCGAGCTCTACTTCAAGCTCATCACGGAACTCGACCCCGTGAATCTGCTCTCGCTTGGTCCCAGCAAGCGAGCGGCCTATGGTCTGCTGGCTGAGAAGCTCGCTGAAGGGCCCCTGCGGATCACCAGCGAGCCCGAGCAATCTCTGGTCGGCATCGTGGACGTCCGGTACACGTTCGACGGGCGGACAGTGACGGTGGAGGCGACCTACCCCGGTGCGGAGCCCTTCCGAGTCCGCCTGCCTCGGCAGCTAGTGTAGTGTCTCATTAATAGCCCTGCACCTCGCAATCTTCTCGATGATGGC
>ERZ761607.487-NODE-487-length-69160-cov-11.796686_pt1 | contig 69160 bp, 56 predicted proteins | sample MGYA00511164_ERZ761607 | MGnify/ENA primary metagenome ERZ761607 (study PRJEB28899, sample SAMN02445080) | bioreactor sludge metagenome | biome: EBPR sludge | place: Australia: Brisbane, Thorneside Wastewater Treatment Plant | collected 2011-06-22 ...
ATGGAAAAAATTTGATCCTGTAAATTTAGTTTCAATATATAAAAATAATTTAAATTATATCTCAGACTTAACTTATAAATTAACAAATGATGATACATATTATTTAAACAAGTATTTTCCTATACATAAAGTTGGGAGTAAAAAATTATATTGGCAAAACAATAATTCTGCTTATTACTCTGAAACTATTTTTAACAATAATACAGAAGTTGAATATGGAAATATTTCAATAAATTATTTTTATAATTATTTGTCTTATCAAATTAATGATAGAATATTAATAGAAGAAGGTAAATATAAAATCATTGGAAATTCATTAGCATATTTTGGATTTAATAATATGCTCGGAGATTATTCATACAAAATAATTTCTTTTCCAATTCATAAAAACATAATATGGAGTGCTTTTGGATTTCAATTAAAAGTTTTAAGTTTAAATGAAAGTATCGTAACAACTTTAGGCAGATTTGATAATTGTTTAATGTTAGGCAATGATTTCTATAGAGAATATTATGCTCCAGAAATTGGTCTAATTTTAGTTGTCTCTAAAATTGAAACAATTGAGTTTAATAAAGAGAAAGAACTAATTGAATATAATATATTAAAATAATAAATTAGCAACCTCTAAAAATCCCAGCCGAAGAAAATTTGATGGAATAAATCATCCTGAACTTTTGAAAAATTATTTTCAATGCGTTTGCCTGTGTCATATCTTAAAACAAGGAATCCAAATAAATTCAGGCGAAGACCTGCTCCGAAACTTCCATAAGTCTGTCCGTAATTATCAAAACTGTCAAATGCATTCCCTGCATCAAAGAATACTGCACCGTTCATTCCGGGTATTATGTAGTTCAATCCTAAAGGAAGTTTTGTTTGCCATAAACTGAAAACCGGAAATCTCACCTCAGCATTTGTCTGCCACATCTTTGTTCCTTTAATCGAATTGAAAGACCATCCCCTGATAGACCAAGAACCTCCCATATAAAACCTTCTGGCGTTTTTTCCTTCATTCATAAACCACTGTCCGCGTGTTGCAAATGTGATTCCCGGAAAGACCTGAAAATATTTTCTGTAATCAATTAATACACTGTAAAAATTTTCATTTGAATATTGTATATCAGTAGTATATCCGAGCGTAGTATTAAATTTTTCTCCATCAACAGGTCCTGTCAATCCGTATATAGCATTGTCTTTTATATAGGCAACTGAATTTGAAAGCAATAATGATTTTCTGTAATTTAATAAATCAATATCTTTTGTTGTCTGTGAAAGCGAAGTTGAAGTTTCCAGCCGTCTGAAAAACGAAAGCGGATATGCCATGCTGAGATATGCTCCATACATCCTTTCGTAGTAAGATACATCCGATTCGGAAATGTCATATCTTTTTCCGGAGAGATGATAGATGCCATAAGCATAGTTTAACCTTTGCTCAAGAGATACTTTAGAAATGGCTACATTAAAACTTTTCCAAAAATCTGAATTCGGATCGGAATTATTAAAAATTAAAAAGTAATATCTTTCGTTGCCAAGCATATCAGAAAGAGAAATTACACCTCCCGCATTTGTCCCGAATACAGGATCGGTCGTTATGGAAGTAGTTGCCAAGTCCATTGAAAAATCTTTTTCATACCTTGTATTATTTTTTCCTGATATGCCTTTAAGTTTATCCGGCTCCCAGATATTTTCTTTTTTTATAAAATCAATTTTCACCACCATATCAGACGAATCAAATTTATTATTCACACCAGGTAATTTTCTGATTTTCATAGCACGCTTTTCAAACGAAGTGAAAAGAATTTCATTATCCCCTGCCCATTCAGGATCCATCGCAGATGATGTGAGATTTGTCAGTCTTCTCATCTCAAGCGGTATTTTGTAATTTTCGGGGCTCAGGTAATCATTCACAAATTTTTCAAGATCATATATAACAGGTTTTGAACCGGATTTATTTTCACTTCCTGCAATTTCGGAATGATGAGCAAAATCAATCATCCATATATTTTGATTACCTCCAATATCAGAAGTGAAAATTACTTTTGAACCGTCTTCGGAAAATTTCGGTGAGTAATCGAGTTGATTTCCTATTGTTAGATACTCAATATTTCCTGTCTTAATTTCATAAAGAAATAGATTGTATTTATTATTCTCTCCGAAAGAAGTTCTGTCGGAAGAAAAGACTATATATTTTCCGTCGGGTGAAATATCAGGATCTCTATCATCATAAAAATCATTTGTCAGCCGTATCAGATTATTTTCTTTTATTTCAAAAATGTAAATATCACTTTTTCCCGAGAAATCAGTTGCAGGAAAAACAATTTTTGTATTATCATTATTCCAAGCGGGAGAACCGATACCTACAATATTTTTAAACGAAAAATCTCCGAGATCATCACCGGTTTTTACGTCAAAAATATTCAAAGCATCTGCTTCGCCTTTTTGACTGACAAAGGCAAGCCGACCGTCTGAAGAAACATCCATTCCTGTTCTGAAAAAATGAAATGACTCAAACTCGTCAGAGCGTTCACCAAACAAAAACATTTCAGGAGAAGATTTTTTTTCTTTTAAATCTTTTTTGAAAATACTTGTATATCCTGATTTATTACCGATATAAAAAATTTCTTTTTTGCTACAACATGAGTTATAAGTTGGCTTATGTCCAAACTCTGAAGAAATTACAAGTTCAGAAATTTTTGAAGGCGTGTCCTGATTATTTTTTAAATTATTATAATAATCTTTTATATAAGGTGTGAACTCAGCATCAAACTCTTCATAATCTTTTCCGATAGTATGTTTCATTACAACTGAAAAATTTTCATCCATCCAAAAATTATCCATCAGTTCGAGAATTTTTTCTTCTCCGTATTTATCGGCGATATACTCGAGTACTCTCTGACCTAATTTATACATCAAAAAAGAACCGTAAGACTCTTCCCAATTAGAAAGACCCGGATAATAATCAGATAGCACAGCATCTTTAAAAATCATTTCTGCCTGAGCATCCCATTCGGTTGACCAGTATTCCGCTAAACCTTCAGTGAACCATAGAGGAGGCATACGATCATTAATTTTTCCGTAAAGTTTTAATTGATTGAGCAATTTACTCACCATTAAAACGTGAGTAAGTTCGTGACGGATAACGTGTTTGAACTGACCGAGTGAACCTTCGTGTGGAATAACTACGCGACCTTTTATAAATTCAAAAAAACCACCGACACCATCAGGAATTAATCCCGGTGTAGTATTAGTCTGTTTAAAATGTATGGGAGATGAATAAAAAATTATAGGGACTGTATCTATAAGTGTGTGTTTAAACTTCTGCGAGAGGATAGCGTAACTTTCTTCGGCATAATTCGCACCTATCTCTGCAAGTTCCTTTGCCTCTTTATAATAAAAAATCTTAAAATGAGGAGTAGAAATTGTGTGCCAGTCAAAATCGGAATACTGAACTTTGTTTTTCCCGAAGTCCACAAACTGAGAATAACCGGTTAGATATGATAATAAAAATATTATTACTAATAATCGTGTTTTCATAACTGAATTTTTTCCGGGGATACAGAGTTCCGTAAAAATTAGAATATTTATTTATTCAGTAAAATGAATAATTTTATACCATTTAATTTTGTCTTTTTATAGTTAAGAAACATAACTAAAATGAATAAAATTCGTATTTTAACATATAATGAAAGAGTCAGTTTTCAATAAAATATATAAACTTTATTCGGAAGATTTAACTTATTCGGAGTTTGAAAAGTTATTTCACAAAGACCCTCAGGGAGTTTATCAGTATTTTATTAAAAACATTGATAAAAAAGAAGGTTCAAAAAGTTCTTTCAAAAAATTTTTATATTTTTCAAAATATCTGACAGTTGCATTTCTAAAAAAACTAAGTGCCGCAAGAAGAATAATTTTCACTCTGTCGGTTTTAATGTTTGCTTATTCTTATTTTATTGAAGACTGGCTTTATGCAGCAACATCATTCGGATTATTAATTTTTCTTATACTGCTTGAGGTAACCGATAAATTCACGGCAAAGGATGAACTGATAATCGCTCAGAATATTCAGGAAAGTTTATTACCCTCTGAAGTTCCGGATATTAAAGGATACGAAGTATCATATTTTTATGAAGCAGCAAAAGAAGTCGGAGGTGATTTTATTGATTTTTTTCATTATGAAGATAAAGATAATTTTAACATAACTATCGGAGATGTTTCCGGAAAAGGGCTTGGTGCGGCTCTATATATGTTTCAGACAAAAAGTCTTCTGAAACAAATTTTAAAAACTCAAAACGATTCTTTATATCTGCTCAGAGAATTGAACTCAACAATAACGGGTTCATTAAAAAAAGGATATTTCCTTAGCATTATAAATGCACTTGTAAAAGGAGATGAAATTTCACTTTCAAGAGCAGGTCATAATCCCGCATTATATTTTAATTCAGAAAATAAAATTTTTAAAGAAATAAAACCTTCGGGAATTGCCATAGGGCTGAGCAAAAACGGATTGTTTGAAAATTCACTGAACACTGAAAATATAAAAATGAGCAAAGGTGATATTTTGCTTTTATATACAGATGGATTGAACGAAGCAATGAACGGAAAAAATCAACAGTTCGGTTTGGAGAATATAAAATCAGTTTTATATCATTATAAAGACCACAATGCAGATGAGATAAAAAACTTAATTGTTAAAAATCTCGAACATTTCAGAGGAAGTCAATTGCCAAACGATGACATAAGTTTTGTAATTTTAAAACGCCTTTAAAAATTTATCACTTCTAACTTTTTTTAAATCCATAAAATATTTAAATTTTTTATTGAACAAATTTTATTCTCCGGAAAATGTCTGATAACTATAAGTTTAAAGAAATAAAAATTTACGCGGAAGACGAATGGCTCTATGGCAGTCAGAAAAAATACAGAACTGTTTTTGAACAGGCGGATGTAAAATATATTGATGCCGAAGTTTCTCTTTTTAATAAAAAATTTGACGAAGAAGACTGGGAACTTGATATAACGCTCAAGGCATTTGACAGTAAAGGTTCTGAACTTTGTAATCTTCCGGTAAAAAGAAAAATTTTAAAAGATGAAAATATAATTTATATAAGAAATGGTTGGGGAAATGCTAACGGCACTTTTTGGAAAAGAGGGAGTTACAGGTGGGAAGCACACATAGATGGTAAGTCTATCGGTTCTGCAAATTTTTATATTGAAAATCAGGGCAAGGTAACACGGGTTAAAAATCCATATTTTAAAATTAACTCGATTAAACTTTATGAATCTGGAACTGATGCCCCTTCTACAATAAAATATTTAAAAACTTTTAACAGCAGTTCGACGAGATATGTTTATTTTGAATTAAAAGCGACGAACCTTGTGAAGTCTCATGACTTCTGGGCTTGTCAGTTATTTTTTAATTTCAAAACTGATATAGGTGAACTTAAAGGACAGGATGAACAGATGAAATTTATCTATAAAAAAGATAAAACATTTTCATTTATTGGCGGATGGGGAAATGCAAAAGGCGGAAGTTGGTATAAAGGAATTTATTATCTTGAAATTCTTTTTATGGAAGAAATTATTGCAAAGATTCCTTTTAAGGTTGATGAATTTGAAGAAGTAGCCGATGAAGAATTTTATGCAAATGCTTTAAAAAATCCTGAAGATATAAGCGAAGTCACACAAACTGCCGCGTCTGAAAAAGAAATAACATTTGATGAAGCGATAAAAGAATTAAATGAATTGATAGGTCTTGAAACAATCAAAAAAAGAATAGCCGATTATGCTGAGTATATAAAATTTATAAAACTAAAAAAAGAAAAAGGTGTTGACTCTCAGGAGAAAATAAATCTTCATTCTGTTTTTACAGGAAATCCGGGAACAGGTAAAACAAAAGTTGCTAACCTTTTGGGAAAAATCTATAAGTCACTCGGATTGCTTTCTCAGGGGCATGTGCATGAAGTTGACAGACAGGATTTAGTTGGAGAGTTCATAGGGCATACTGCACCGAAAGTAAAAGAAGCAATCAATCAGGCACGAGGCGGAATTTTATTTATTGATGAAGCGTATTCACTTGCGAGATCAGGAGAAGATTCAAAAGATTACGGAAAAGAAGTAATAGAAATTTTAATTAAAGAAATGAGTGACGGTCCGGGAGATATAGCGATAATCGTAGCGGGCTATCCAAAAGAAATAAATACTTTTATTGATTCAAATCCGGGACTGAAATCAAGATTCAATCAGTATTTCAATTTTCCTGATTATACTCCGGATGAACTTCTCCATATTGCCGATTACAATATGTTTAAATCAAAAATGAAAATGGAAGATGATGCGAGAAGTTATATCTATCAGGAAGTAATCAAAGCATACAGAAACAGAGACAGAACTTTTGGAAATGCGAGATATATTAACGGTATAATAGAAGAAGCAAAAATGAAAATGGGTTTAAGACTTGTGAAAAAAGGAAATCTGAGTGATATTAAAAAAGAAGAATTAATAACTATCACACTCGATGATGTTAAGTCGGTTTTTGAAACACGTCAGTCAAAGTTTGTTGATATACCAATTGATGAGGAGTTGCTGAGAGATTCAATGCAAAGATTAAATTCATTGATAGGGCTTGATAATATTAAGCAGGAAGTGAATGAAATTGTTAAACTTGTTAGATATTACAGAGAACTTGAAAAAGATGTGAAAAATATTATTTCGCTTCACTCTGTATTTATGGGTAATCCGGGAACGGGAAAAACAACAGTTGCGAGAATTTTGGCTGACATATATAAAGCACTTGGAATTTTAGAAAAAGGACATTTGGTTGAAGTTGACAGGGCAGGTCTGGTGGCAGGATATGTAGGACAAACTGCAATCAAGACTTCAAATGTGATAGATAATGCAATGGGAGGAGTATTATTTATTGATGAAGCGTATTCACTGGATAGCGGAGGCAGTAATGATTTCGGTTCTGAAGCAATTGAAACAATTCTGAAAAGAATGGAAGATAACAGAGGTGATTTTATTGTTATAGTTGCGGGTTATACCGGTGAGATGAAAAAATTTATTGAATCAAATCCCGGTTTGAAATCTCGGTTTGATAAATATTTTGAATTTAAAGATTATACTGCCGATGAATTATTTATCATTGCGGAAATGCTGTTCCAAAATGAAGGGCATTTTCTTGATAAAGACGCAAAGATACATTTGAAAAAATATTTTGATTCACTGGATAAAGTTAGAGACAGTCATTTTGGAAACGGAAGAGAAGTCCGTAAAGTAGTTGAAGAAGTTATTAAAAATCATCATATCAGAATAGTAGATATACCGAAAGAAAAACGAACGGAAGAAACTTATAAAAAAATTATTTTAAAAGATGTTGAAGAGTTTAAACCGGTCGAGGTGATTGAAAAACCAAAAATGGGCTTCACTGCCTGACCGGTTTTAAATTTTTATTTTTTTATACCGGGCATTTCTTTCCCGTTTTGAAAGAGAATCATTTTGTTCACTTTTCCGGTGTCATCTTTAACAAATTCAATTTTTGCCTCTACTACTTTAAAGAAAAATTTATTTTCTGCTTCCGGAAAAATTTCAAATTTATTTTGATTTGTTGCCTGTGCGAAAATTTTATTGTCTTCTGTAGTAATTGTTATTGCGAATGAAGGGGATAACTCATAAACACCTGTGTAGTTCTGATAAACCGCAGGATCAACTGTCACTTCAACGGGATCTTTCAGTTCAATATTTTCTCCAAATGTTATGGCACTTAATTCATTTGCAATCTGGTCAACAATATCTCTGTCATTATTTGATAAAACAATAACGGTTATGGAATCATCCGTATATCTCATAAATGAAGATATGAATCCGAATATTCTGCCGTTATGCATTATTCTTTTTTTTCCTTTAAAGTCTTCTATCCAAAATCCATATCCATAATTATCTTTTCCCGGAGTGAACATTTCATCTTTTGATTTTTGAGATAAAATCTTATCTGTATATAACGCTTGATCCCAATTTAACATATCGGAGAGTGTGCTCGAAATGCTACCTGCAGCACCTGCAAACTTCAAATCAATATCAAAAGATTTAACAATTTTATTACTGTCGTTTTTTGTATAACCTGTAGCATAATCATCTCCTTTTATATTTTCTGCATCGAAATCTGAATTTATCATTCCTGCAGGTATAAAAATTTTTTCGTTCAGATATTCTTTAAATGATTTTCCCGATACCATTGCAATAATCTCTCCCAGCATAAGATAACCGGTATTTGAATATCTCATTTTTTCTCCCGGTTCAAATTCTAAATCAAGAATAAATACTGAATCTAAAATTTCAGAAGCATTGTCATATTCAGCGATGTTCCCTACTATTTTTTTTATACTTGTATAATTTGGAATTCCTGATGTATGATTTAATAAATTTTTAATTGTGATTTTATCTGAGTATTTATAATCAGGAAAATATTTTGTTATATAATCAGAAGTTGAAAGTTTTCCTTCTTCTTGTAGTTTCAAAATGAGAGCGGCTGTGAACTGCTTAGTCACCGAACCAATTAAATATTTTAAATCTGGATTATTTTCTTTTTTTGTGGTTATGTTTGCGAAACCTAATGCTTTTATATATTCAGGTTTTCCGTTTTTTGCAATCATTACTGCTCCCATAAAGTCACCTTTTTCATAACGTTTATTCAGATATTCATCATATTTATCGCTTAAAGTTTGTGAAAATAAATTTGAGGTGAGAACAAAAAATAAAATAAAGGGAAAGAATATTTTTTTCATAATAATAAAATTAAAAAGTGCTTTTTATTATTAAGACGGATTTTAACTGGAAGGGTTTCATAAAAAAAGACCTGCGAAACTCAACAGGTCTTTTTGGTTATAGGGGGATAAAGTGAGAGAAAATATCTATTTAACTAATATCATTCTTTTTGTTTCTGTAAAATTACCTGCTCTGATAGTATAAAAATAAATTCCGCTTGATAAATTTGCACCGTTGAAATCATATTCATAAACTCCGGCTGTTAAATTATTTTTCACCAAATTTGAAACTTCTTTTCCGCTTAAATCATAAACTGATAAAGTTACAAACTCATTTGAAGGGATACTGAATTTGATTTTTGTTTCAGGGTTAAATGGATTCGGAAAATTTTGTTTTAATTCAAATACATCAACAATTGACGAAATTTGTTTTACACCTGAAACTACGCTGATACTACCATTCATTCCTGAGTGAATTGTACATTCGTAATTATAAACACCAACGACTTGCACAACATAAATGAATGTGAACCCGACTGTTCCGGTTTGGATAGATGCAAAAGATGCTGCACCACCCGGAACTGAATTGCTTGTTACATCGTGAAATCCTGATACCCAAGTCCATTTAATTGTGTCACCGACATTTGCCGCAACGTTTGAAGGTGAAAAAGTATTTCCGCCTCCCTGTCCGACGTTTATATTTCTAACAACTGCATTTGCATTTGAGATTAAGAACAGTGAAATCAGAAATGCGAAGGAAAGTAATTTTGTTTTCATTATATTTTATATTTAATGTTTTTTAATTTGCAAAAATTGTCGTATGTTTAACTACGATACTTTTACAAAATTAGAAATATAAAATATTATTGTCAAGAGTTAATTTTGTATGAATTTTATGACGGTTTCTATGACTGAATCAAAAATCTGATTCGAACCAGCGAAAGGATGTGAGATTCCGAAAGTATGACCGGTTTTTTCTATCAGAATTAACTTTGAAGTTTCTTTATTATTGTGTGATTTTAAATTTTCTGCATTTGAATAATCAACGGCAAGGTCTTCGGTTCCGTGAATAATCAGCCAGGGAATATTTATTTTTTCAGCTGCTGATTCTATACTCAATGCTTCCCTGTTGTTTTCTATATCTTCAAGAAGTGATACATTCAATCTCATCATTTGTTTAGTTCTGGTATTTTCGGATTCCCAATATCCGTCTTGTTTCCATTGAGTTTTAAGTCTGTCACTGTATCTGTCAAAATTTGAGATTGCGGAAAGTGTAATTAACTTTTTTATTTTTTTATTTCCGGCAGAAAAAATGATTGCGGTTCCTCCTCCTCTTGAGTGTCCTATCAAAGTGATATTATCAAAATCATAATTATATGTATCTTTATTTCTTTCCAGATAATTTAATACATCTGTGAGGTCGTTAAGTTCTCTTGAATGAGTATTCTGAGCAAATAAATCTAATCTTGTAAAATTCATTAAATCCTCATCATCTTCACCCACACCATTATAAGAAAAATTAAAACTCACGGCAAAATTTCCTGCAAGAGCAATTTTATCCATCATATAAGGAAAACCTCCCCAGTCTTTAAAACCTTTAAACCCATGGCAAAAGATTACAAGAGGAAGTTGTCCCGTTATTAATTCTTTTTGAAATTCGGAAGGTATCATTCTGAAATCGGCTGTAATGCTGTCACCATACCTGTTAGGAATTTTCAGAGAAATTTTTTCTACACTGTTCATAATTAATCCCGGTATTTAAATTGAAACGTCACCGGGCAAGCCGCTTCTTCTCTTCATATGTTGTTCTGTGAGTAGGGTCGAATGTTATAAATTTATCATAAACGGATTTATCACCGTAGTCAAGAAAAGTATCTGCAATTTCCAGATATTTTGTATCGAAGAAGATGTCAATATTATATGCTCTGATTTCTTTTTTTCTTATGTTACTCATCTTCTCAAGAGACTTAACAATATACTGATATGCATTATTTTTATTTATGCCGAGACTATCAAGTCCCATCCAGTGATATTCAAAGAACCCTTTTCTGTAATCATCAAATTTTACGTTTGTTAATTCCTGAACAATTTGAAGTCTTGAAGGTTTAGAACCTCCACCTGTTTCAGTCCATCCTCTTTTATCGGTAATTAACTTGTTACAAATATCGAGTGCTTTTTGAAAATATTTAGTTCCGCCTTTCGGATAATAAGAATCTTCATCATATCCAACTATGAGATATGCATAATAATTAAGCAAACTTAATAGCGGATCAAAGATTACATCATTTTTTATAAACTGCATCGAACTTTGGTATGAAAAATTACATCTCTCATCAAGAATTCTGAACATAGTCGTATATCTTACAGGTTCTGTTTTGTCAGGTCTATACACTTCCCTTTGAGCAACAACAACTAACTGGGTTTCATATAAATCAAATCCGTTAGTAGTTCTGAAATTAAACTGAAAAGTGCAGTTTATAGTAGGGATAGGTTCGTCGTGCCACTTGTTCCTGTTGAGATAGTCCTGAACCTGTTGTTTAAAATTTCTGAGACGTTCACGTGCGTCAGTAGGCAATGCCTGATCTTCTATAATAACCGTTGCGTTCAAATCCTGATAGGTCTGAGCGTGCAACTTGTTATTTAAACCAAGAAATGTTATAATTATCAGTAATAAACCGAATTTAATAGTATTTTGAATTTTCATTCGCTTTTAATTAAATTAAAATTGTTTTAATAGATTATATTTTCAATTCATTTTCATAACCGCTGAAAATATGTCCAATTAACTTAAAATATGTGTAAAATTAAATTAATATTCTTATTATTTATATATTTAATTTCAATAAAAGTTTCTTATTCTCAGTTTGAAAATATTGATATAGGGGCAAGAAGCACGGCATTAAGCGGTGCATTTACATCACTGTCAAATAATTCAAATGCTTTATTCTATAATCCGGGAGGACTTGCACAGTTGAAATTCAGAGAATTTTCGGTTTCTTATTCTCCTGCTCCTTACGGAATGACAGAACTCTCTACATCAGCAATCACATTTGCAGAACCTACAAAATATGGAGTTTTCGGTTTAGGTTTTAAAAACTACGGATATGAACTTTACAGAGAATTAAATGCAATTGTGAATTATTCAAATAATTATGATAACAAAATTTTTTACGGAGTTAATTTAAATTTTTATCATTTAAGTATAAAAAATTATAATACTGCAAACTCAATCGGTATTGATGCCGGAGTTCTTGCATATATAACGGAGTTTATGCGATTCGGTTTTATGGGAAAAAATCTTACGGGATCGACAATCGGTCAATCAAAAGAAAAAATTGCTCAGGTTTATAAAACCGGTTTATCTTTTCAGCCTCAGGAGAATTTCAATATTCTTCTTGAAGTAGAAAAGGATGTTAAATTTCCTTTATCATTCAGAGCAGGTCTTGAGTATAGTTTTATGGATTATATTGACTTAAGAGGTGGTGTGGGAACAGAGCCATCCATCTATTCAGGCGGAATAGGAATAAATTATGATGTTATCCAGTTGGACTATTCCCTTCACAACTCTGTTGACCTTGGTTTAACTCATCAGGTTGGTGTTACCGTAAACTTCGGCGGTAAAAAAGCAAGAGAGATGTCAAAAGATCAATTGAAAAATTCTTTTAAAAAATAATTAATAAATTTTGAAGTTTATAGTAATAGGCGAACCTTGTGCGGATTATATTATAAAATCTGACGGAACAACTTATAAAAGTTACGGAGGGATTTTATATTCACTGATAACTTTGTCTCTCTTATCAAATAAAAATGATATTGTGTTTCCTGTGATGATGACTGGATATGATGAGTATGAGAATATTAAAAATTTACTCGGCAGATATGAAAATATTAATACCGATGGAATAATAAAATCTGAACTTCCGATGCGACAGGTTAAACTTGACTATACAAACATCGGAGGAGTTAAATCTGAACGCCTTGAATTTTCTACTCAACCTGTTGAGAGTTTAACATATGAACAGATTAGTCCATATATAAATGATGCTGATGCAGTTTTAATAAATTTAATTTCCGGAGTTGATATAACTTCTGATGCATTTTTAGAACTTAGAAAAAACTTTAAGAAAAATATACATATAGATATACACAATCTTGTTTTGGAAACAAAACCTGACGGTAGAAGAAGTTATAAAAATCCGGATGACTGGAAATTATGGTGTAAAAATTCAGATACTTTACAAATGAATGAATATGAATTTCTTCATATTTCAAAAGAAATGAAAAACGAATATATGTTTGCAGAAGAAGTGCTTATGAGCGATGACAGTTCTGTAAAAGGAATTATTATTACAAGAGGAAAAGCAGGTCTTTCAGGATTTACAAAAAAAGAAAAAACTTTTGGAACTGAAAAATTTACCGATATAGATAAACAGGATATTTTTGCAATTGAAAACTCACACTTTATAGATTCAACCGGTTGTGGCGATGTATTTGCAGCCGCTTTCACATTGGATTATAACAAGACGAATAATTTTATCAAGAGTATTCATTATGCAAACAGAATTGCTTCTTATAAAACATCCCTTCAGGGAATTGAAGAATTAATAAAACTTAAATGAGAATATTTGTAACAGGTGCCAATGGACTTTTAGGACAAACTATAACATCAATTTTTACCCGAGAGTCTGACTTTGAATTGATTACAAGCGGAGTTGAAACTGATTCGTCTTCAGACTTAGGGCATACTTATGAAAGACTTGATTTAACAAATAAAGATGAAGTTAAAAAATTAATCGGGTTTTATGAACCTGATGTAATAGTTAACTGTGCTGCATTTACTGATGTTGATAAATGTGAAACTGAACGTGAGTTATGCTGGAAAGTAAATGTGGATGCGGTTAAACATTTGATAATCGCTTCAAGAATTAATAACGCAAAGATTATTCATTACTCTACTGATTATATCTTTGACGGAAAAAACGGACCTTATGACGAAGAAGCAAAACCAAATCCTGTTTCTTTTTATGGCAGATCAAAACTCGCAAGCGAAAATGCACTTCTGACAAGCGGAGCAGATTTTGCAATTGCAAGGACAATGGTTTTATTCGGAATAGGAAATAACATTAAACCAAATTTTGCTTTATGGCTGATAGGGAAACTAAAAAATAATGAACCTGTGAATATTGTTGACGACCAAATCGGTAATGTTACTATCTCTGACGATCTTGCATTCGGTACTTTAAAAATTATTGAACTTAAGAAAAAAGGAGTTTTTAATATTGCGGGAAGTGATATACTTTCAAGATATGAGTTTGTGTTGAAAATGTGTGAAGTGTTCGGGTTTAACAAAAACTTAGTTTCGAAAATTAAAACAGCGGATTTAAATCAACCTGCACCGAGACCACTCAACTCAGGATTGATTACGCTAAAAGCACAGTCTGAACTTGGTTTTAAACCAATGGATTCGCTTGAAGCACTTAGACTTTTAAAAATACAATTAGGTTATTAACAAATTTAAAATATGCTCGATATAAAATTAATAAGAGAAAATCCGGATTACGTAAAACAAAAATTAAAAACACGCGGAGAAGATGAAGCTGCTATTCACAGAATTGAAAAAATTGATTCTGACAGACTTGAAATTTTACACAAGATTGAAAAATTAAAAGAACTGAGAAATAAAGCATCTGATGATATTGCAGTAATGAAAAAAAACAAACTGGATGCGAGTGATGCAATTGCACAAACAAGAATTCTCGGAGATGAAATTAAAGAACTTGATTCACAGATAAAAAAACTTGAAACTGAACTTGAACAGGAATTATATTTTATACCTGCATTGCCTGCAGAAAATGTTCCGTTGGGAAAAGATGCGACTGAAAACGTGGAAGTGAGAGTCTGGGGTGAAAAAAAATCTTTTGATTTCAAAGTAAAAGATCATCTTGAACTTGGTAAATCTCTTGATATACTTGATTTTGAAAGAGGCACAAAAATTACAGGAAGCGGATTCCCTCTTTACAAAGGTAAAGGTGCAACTTTAGAACGGGCTTTGATAAATTATATGCTGGATAATCATATTTCAAATAACGGATACACGGAAGTTTTAACTCCTGTTCTCGCTAACAGGGCTTCAATGGAAGCAGCGGAGAAAGTTCCTAAGTTTGAAGATGATATGTATTACATTGAGAAAGACGGATTGTTTGCAATACCGACTGCTGAAGTTTCAATTCTGAATATTCACCGAGATGAAATTTTAAAAGATGAAGATTTACCGATTAAATATTGCGGATTTACAAATTGCTTCAGACGTGAAGCGGGAAGTTATGGAAAAGATACAAAAGGATTTTTAAGGGTTCATCAGTTTAACAAAGTTGAACTGATAAATTTTTGCAAACCTGAAGAGTCTTATAACGAGATGGAAAAAATGCTAAAAGATGCTACGGGAATATTGGAATCACTTGGAATTCATTACAGAATAATTGAATTATGCACAGGTGATTTAGGATTTTCAGCAAGTAAATGTTATGATATTGAAGTCTGGAGTTACGCTGAAGATAAATGGTTAGAAGCATCATCCGTAAGCAATTGCACAGACTTTCAGTCAAGACGTGCAAAGATAAGATTTAAAAGACACGGAGGAGACGGAAAACAAAAAACCGAACTCGTTCATATTTTAAACGGTTCAGGTCTTGCGACTTCACGTCTGATGGTTGCTTTACTTGAGTCATATCAAACAAATGACGGACATATTACCGTCCCTGAAGTTCTGAGAAAATATACAAACTTCGAAAGGATTTAATTTTAAAAAAGGTTATTACATATTAATTGTAATTATACTTTTAATAATTTTATTCAAATTACCGCCAATATTTTTTTCTGATATACAACTCTGGGATGAAGGTATGTATGCAACCAGAGTTCTTGCGATTGATAAATTCGGAGCTTTTTTGGATCAGTCTTTTTTTTCAGTAGCCGGTATGGATAGTGGTTCACAGCCCCCGCTTGTAATTTGGATTGGGTATCTCTTCACACTCGTCTTCGGACATCACGAATGGGTTTTGAAATTAGTTCCTTTTATTTTTGGAATTTTATCCGTGATTGTTTTATATAAAACAGGTCTTGAATTATTTGATCGGAAATCTGCCATCCTTTCTGTTATAATTTTTTCATCAAATTTAGTATTCAGTATATATATAAAAAGATTTCAACTTGATATACCTGTTACATTTTTTATAATTACTTCATTTTTGTTTTTTATAAAATATTACAAAAATCCGGAAACAAAATATTTAATCTATAGCGGAATTTGTCTCGGTTTATCTTCAATTACAAAAGCACTCGTCGGGGTTTTAATCCCTGTTGTTATATCTGCTTTTTTTGTGTTAATGTATTTTAAAGATGGTAATAAATTTGATAAGAAGATTTTTATTAAATCAGTGATTGTAATACTTCTGACAAGTTTAATAATCTCTTTGCCATGGCATATTTATATGTATATGACTCACGGTAACTCATTTACAGATTATCTTTTTGGGTTTCATATTTTCCAAAGAGCAATTGAAGGAGTGGATGATAATACAAAACCGAGCGGTGTTTTTTATTACATTAAATTTTTATTAACAATATTTCCTTATTCGGTTTTGATATTTTATTTTTTATTTGTCGATTTAAAACAGTTGAAAAAAATTCACTTTAGCCGAATATTATTGTGGGTTTGGTTTTTGCTTGTGCTTGTTGTAGTTTCATTATTCAAAACAAAACTTGAATCTTACTCTTTACTTTTTCTTCCCGCTTTCAGTTTACTGCTTAGTTATTTTATAGTCAATCACGAACCGTCTCAAAAAGAGAAACCTGTTTTAATCCTTCTCGTATTGATAAATCTCGTTTGGTTTTTTATGGATGAGTTCAGAAATAAATTTGTAAATGAAATCAGATATCTTTTTGAGAATAATCCTGCGACACTGATTATTTATTTTGTCATTTTTGTGGCGGTGTTGGTAGCATTGTATTTTATAATTAATAAACTTTATCGTAATAGAGATGTCAGAAATGATTTGAAATATTTACTCGTTATTATTTTTGTTGTTAATAATGTTTTTTTGTTAATTAATCCTCCTCTGTTTGAATCATCATTCAAATTATCAGATATTAAGGAACAGATAAATAAATCCGGAGATAAAAATTTTACTTATGTATCGCCTCAATATAAATATAATCCGCAGTTAAGTTATTATTTTGAAGGAGTTGATTTAGGTTGGCAAGGTGATTATAATTGGAAACTAATTGAACTTAAAAATAATATTTCAAATACTAAACAGGAAATTTTAAATACAGGAAATAAATTTATAATCGTTGAAAAAGATAATATTAACAGAGGTCAGTATATTGAATCTGAAAAATTCATTCCCGGAAATTATAAACTTGTTATAAAAAATCACGGATATGAACTTTGGGAATTATTATACTAATCGTCTTCAGGATTTTTTGAATCTATTGGAGACTGAATCAACCTTGCCGATGCACCGAATGTTAGATAACTCCATATCCAGGTTACAAGTATTGAAATTTTATTTTTAAATCCAACCTGATACCATAGATGAACAAAAAGCCATGCAAGCCAGCCGATAAAACCTTTCATTTTTAAAGGGTCTTTTTCGGCAATAGCATCTTTTCTTCCTATTGTCGCCATGATACCTTTATCAGTATATTTGAAAGGAGAGTTTTTAATTCCTTTGATTGAATTGATTATACATTTTGCAGCATACCTTCCCTGCTGCATCGCGACAGGAGATATTCCGGGCAAAGGTTTTCCGTTTTCTTCAAAGTGTGCCATATCACCAATCACAAAAATATCGGGATAATTTTCAGGTGTGCAATATTCGTTAACTATAACTCTGTTTTGCCTGTCAAGAGGAACTCCGAGAGTTTTAGTAATTGGCACCGGTTCCACACCGGCAGCCCAAATTATCAAATCAGTATGCAAAACACCTTGGGGTATGTAAACTTTGTTTTCTTCAATGTTTTCTACTTTTGTGTTTAGAATTACATTCACTCCCCTTTCTTCAAGACTTTTTCTTGTGTATTCGGAAAGTTTTTCATCAAACGCCGCAAGTAATCTCGGACCCGCTTCTATCAAAGTAACTTTACAGTTAGCGGTATCAATATTTCTGAACTCATTTCTGAAAATATGTCTTGAGAGTTCGGCAATAGACCCGGCAAGTTCCACACCTGTTGGTCCGCCGCCTATGATAACGTAATTCAAAAGTTCTCTTGATTTATCAGGATTCTTTTCTGCTTCTTCAAAAGATGTAAGAATTTTTTTTCTGATTTTCAGAGCATCTGATAAATCTTTTAAACCCAATGTATATTTTTCCCAATCATTTTTTCCGAAATATCCTGTTTTACTTCCCATAGCAAGAATCAGATAATCATAAGGAACAGTTTTCTCTTCACAGATGACAAGTTTTTTTTCTTTATCAACGGAGATAACATTATCCATAAACACAGTTACATTTCTTTTTTTACGGGTGAGGTTTCTTGCAGGAATAGCAATATCAGCCGGGCTTAAAGTGGCAGTAGCGACCTGATAAAGCAATGGAGCGAATAAGTGATGGTTAGTTCTGTCTATTAGAGTGATACGGAGGGATTTATTCCGTGAAAGTTTTTTTACTGCTTGTAATCCGCCAAATCCCGCACCGACAACAACAACTTTTTTTGGGGCTTTCATAAGTTCGTTAGTGTTAAATATCTTTTTATTTATACGAAAATCGCCATAAAAAGTTAAACAATAAACTTAGAAATTAAATGTTTAAATATCAATAATATGAATTTATTATTTTTAAATTCGTGTTTATATTGAACATTATCATTACATCAATGAAAGAATTATTATTAAAATACACCAGATATAACCACTGGGCAAATGAAAGAATTTGTCTGCTCTTAACAAGTTTACCGGCTGAAATTCTTGATAAAGAAATCAAAAGCAGTTTTACATCTATCAGAAAAACTCTCTATCATCTTTGGGATGCTGAACTAATTTGGATTGAAAGAATTAACGGTTTCTCTTTTGATAAATGGCCAAGTGAATCTTTTGATGGAGACATCGTGGAAGCAACTCAGTTAATCCTTACAAACTCAAACAGATTTTCAGATTTGGTTTCAAATAATGATGAAGAGTATCTTAACAAAAGAATTTCATATCAAAATATGAAAGGTGATGAATTTAATAACCCTGTTTGGGAACTGATAATGCACTGTATGAATCACTCAACTTTTCACAGGGGACAAATTGTTACAATGCTGAGAGAGGCAGATGTGAAAGATATTCCGGGTACTGATTTAATTCTTTATTATAGAAGTTTATAAAATTTTTTAATGAGCGAACAAACTTTCAAAGGTATTCCTGCTTCTCCCGGTATCTCAATGAGTATTGCTTATGTTTATTCACGTAGCAAGACAGTAGTTGATATATCAGAGCTTAGCAAAAAAGATATCGAAAATGAATTGCTTGATTTTGAAAAAGCAATTCAACTCTCATTAAAAGAATTAAAAAAAATCCATTCAATCTCCACTGAAAGAATAGGTGAAGAAAAATCAAAAATATTTGATGTTCAGATTGAAATTTTAAATGATAAACTTTTTTTAAATCAGGTTAAAGAAAGAATAATAAAAGAAAACAGAACAGCGGGATATATTTTTGATAATGAAATTGGCAAAATAGAAAAAGTCCTCATGAACGGGGATGATTATTTGCGTGAAAGAATTTCGGATTTCAATGATGTAAAAAACAGAGTTATAAGAAATATGAAACGGGAAAAACTCGTTTCAAAAGTTGAAGAAAATTCTATAATCGTCGCTCATGAACTTACTCCCGCTGATACGATTTTATTTTCAAGAAGAAAAGTTCAGGGTTATATCACTGATCTCGGAGGTGTAACTTCACACGCTGCAATTATAGCGAGAGCATTGAGAGTTCCAGCGGTTGTCGGAACGAAAAATTTTTCTCAAAATGTTTTGACAGGTGATTTTATTATAATTGATGGCTTTAACGGCATAGTAATTTTAAATCCTACTGCGGATACAATTGAAACGTACGGAAAAAAACTTCTCGAAGTAAAAGAATACGAGCAGAAACTTTTTAAAGTTATTGATCTGCCAAGTGAAACCAAAGACGGAAAAAAAATTGAACTATCGGTAAATATTGAATTTGATGAAGAGATTGATTTTGTTACTAAATACGGGCATTGTGATATAGGGCTTTACAGGACTGAACACCTTTTCCTTGAAGCAGGAGATTTCCCGTCTGAAGCCTACCAGATAAAAGAATATACTCATATATCAGAAGTAACTTATCCAAAATGTGTAACCATCAGAACTTATGATATCGGAGGTGATAAACTTCTTCCTTCTTCACAGAAAGAAGATAACCCATATCTTGGATGGAGAGGAATAAGAATTTGTCTCGATAGAGAAGAAATTTTTAAAGAGCAACTTTCTGCTATTTTAAAAGCATCTTCAAAAAAAAATATAAAGATTCTTTTCCCTATGATTTATTCTATTGATGAAGTGAGAAAAGCAAAAGAAATTCTTGAAGAAGTAAAAATATCTCTTACTAAAAAGGGAAAGTTGTATGATCCGCATATAAAGGTTGGTATTATGATTGAAGTTCCTTCGGCAGTATTTCTCGCTGATGAACTTGCGAAGGAAGTTGATTTTTTCAGTATCGGTACGAATGATTTGATTCAGTATATTCTCGCTGTTGACAGAGGAAACGAAAGAATCTCCGACAGGTATCAGGAGTTTCATCCTGCCGTTATCCGTGCAGTTTATAATGTAATTCAGTCGGCACATAAAAATAAAATTCCGGTTTCAGTTTGCGGTGAGATGGCTTCGTATAAACTCGCAAGTTTAGTGCTTATAGGCTTTGGAGCAGATGAGCTTAGCGTAGCACCTTCTGAGTTTACTGAAATAAAAAATATTATACGTTCAATAAATTTTAAAGAGTTGAAAAAATTTACTCTCACACTTTTAGACCTTTCAACCGAAAAAGAAATTAAAAAAGAAGTAAATAATTTTTATGAAAATTTAATAAAAAATTAATGACAGAACTTGAAATAAAAACTCTTGATAAAGGGAATATGTTTGATGTGTTAAGTAATTTTTCTTCACAATGTGAAGATGCTCTTAAAATTGCAGAGGCAGTTGATTTGTCAGGATATGATTTTACAGGGATTGATAATATAGTTTTAAACGGACTTGGTGGCTCGGCTATCGGCGGAGATTTAGTTCGCGGTTATTTACAATATTCACTTCCTGTTCCTATGTTTATAAACAGAAATTATTCTATGCCCGGTTTTGCATCTGATAAAACTTTGTCAATAATATCAAGTTATTCAGGAGATACAGAAGAAACAAATGCAGCGTTTATAGATTCATTAAATAAAAACTGTAAAATAATTTGCATCACAAGCGGAGGAAAAGTCGAATCACTTGCAAAAGAAAATAACCTGCCGGTATTTAAATTACCAAAAGGTTTTCAGCCGAGATGTGCGGTTGGGTATTCCTTTTTTATAGTTTTGAAAATAATTCAGAAATTGAAACTTGCAGAGATTAACGAAAAAGAAATTTCTGAAACGATCCGAATTATTAATGATTTATCAACAGTGTATTCATCGCAAAACGAAATGAACACTGCATTGAAAATTGCCGAATCATTAAAAGGAAAATTACCTGTGATTTACTCGGGCATTGATGTTATGGATGTTGTGAACTACAGATGGCGTGGACAAATCTGTGAAAACGCTGAAACACTCGCGTTCGGAAATATATATCCTGAAATGAATCATAATGAACTTGTAGGTTGGAGAATAAATAAAGATGTTATGAAAAATATTGTGGTGATTTATTTAAGAGACAAAGATGATAATGAAAGAATAAAATTAAGAATGGATATCACAAAAGAAATTTACAAAAGGTATTCGGAAAAAATTCTTGAAATCTCCGGAAATTCAGAATATAAACTTGCCAGAATTTTTGAGATGATATATCTCGGCGACTGGATAAGTTTTTATCTCGCAATATTAAATAACGTTGACCCCTCAGAAATAGAACCAATCCATTACTTAAAGAAAAAATTGAGTGAGATGTGAAAACGGGGTGGATATTATCACTGATATTATAATTATTATCAAATAAATATTTAATTATTTAATATTATGAAAATTCAATCAAGTCTTTATAATGATTGGCTAAATTACATTAAACAAAAAATTAAAACCGCTCAGTTAACCGCATCTGTTACGCTTAATAAGCAATTAATGTATCTTTATTGGGATTTAGCAAAAGAAATTGTTCAAAAACAAAAAAACTCTAATTGGGGAGATGGCATTTTAGAACAATTATCTATAGATTTGAGATTAAGTTTTCCTAAAATAAAAGGTTTTTCTAAAAGAAATTTATATGCGATTCGCCAATGGTTTTTGTTTTATAGCTCAGAATTTGAATTTGTGCCACAGCCTGTGGCACAAATTCCATGGGGACATAATCGATTAATTATATCAAAAATTAAAAATGTAAATGAAGCTATTTTTTATTCTTTTGAAACAGTTAAAAATGGTTGGAACAGAGATCAATTGGAAAATCAGATAAATCATAAGTATTATTTTTCCAAAGGAAAATCAATTACAAACTTCGTTGATACACTCCCATCAATACAATCAGAATTAGCAATTGAGACCCTAAAAAATCCATACAATTTTGATTTTCTAGGGTTAGAAGATGATGCATTGGAAAAGGAAATTGAAAATGCTTTAATGAATCGTTTAACTGATTTTCTATTAGAATTGGGTAAGGGATTTTCTTTTGTAGGACGACAATATTCATTAATTATTAATAAAAATGAATACATAATTGATTTATTATTCTATCATTTACATCTTAGATGTTTTATTGTTATAGAATTAAAATCAGGTAAATTTAAACCAGAATATGCCGGAAAATTAAATTTTTATTTATCAGCCGTAGATAGTCAATTAAAACATCCTCAAGATAATCCAAGCATTGGATTAATACTTTGCAAATTTAAAGATAAAATTGAAGTTGAATATGCTTTAAGAGATTTAAAAAAAACCAATCGGTATTAGTGAATATAAACTCATTCATTCATTACCTAAAAATTTTAAAAGTCAATTACCAACCGTTGAACAAATTGAAAATCAATTAAGCCGAAAAAAAAAGAATAAATAATTTTTTAAAAATATTTTATTAAAGTAAACCTATCCCGACTTGTCGTGATTCGTGGTTTATATTTTTTTATTTAGACAGATGTAAATTAATTCCGTTATCATTTGTGTAATTCGTTAAATTCGTGTTAATTCGTGGTGAAACCTGTCCTGAGTTGTCGTGATTCGTGGTAAGGTTTGTTTGAATAAGTTTTCCTACATAAAGTGCTAAAAATTATGCACTTGAACAGATGGACAATTTTGATTAATTTAAGGACAAATGTCTAAGTATGGAAAATAAAAACAAATCCTTAAACACTAACTTATATTCTGAAATTGATAAGGACGTTAACACACTTATAAAAGAATCCGCGATAAGTCCTTACAGAACTATTCCCAAAAAAATCGGGTTCAGAGAAATTTTCCGCAACAGAACAGAACTCAGACATATAATCCGCAGCGGTATTCCATATTCATTTTTTAATTCTCTAAAAAACATTGCACCATTCACAGAGACTGAATGGGCTGATTTTCTTGAACTTTCCACAAAGTCGCTTCAAAGACTAAAAAAAGATGAACGAAAATTCAAACCTATTTACTCCGAAAAAATTATGGAGATTGCAGAAGTTGTAAATATCGGAATTGATTTTTTTGGAAACTTCGAAAAGTTCAAACTATGGCTCGAAACTCCAAACTTCGCATTAGGCAATATCAAACCACTCGAACTTCTGAAAGACAGTTACGGAATTGAAATGCTCAAAACAGAACTCACAAACTCCGAACACGGAATTTTTATCTGATGGAAGTATTCAGACTTGTCCGTCAAAAATATTCTTATGAACTATCTGGTGCCGGATCAGCAATGAACGGAGCGAGATGGAACTCCAAAGGAGTCGAAATGATTTACACTTCTATTAACAGATCACTCGCAATGGCAGAAGTTCTTGTTCACTTTACAGCAGCAACTTTGCCTGATGATTTTGTGATTATGACGATTAACATTCCGGATGAAATTGATAAACAAGTTTTTAACACCGTTAATCTTCCTGATAACTGGAACCGGTTTCCTTTAAATCCTGAAACACAATTGATAGGAGATAAATTTATTTCAGAGAATAAATATTGCCTTCTCAAAGTCCCGTCCGTAGTCGTCAAAGGCGAATTTAATATTCTCATAAATCCAAAACACAAAGATTTTAAAAAAATCCAAATCACAAACACCGAAAAATTCCAATTCGACAACAGACTTTTCTAACAACCAACATTACCGATAAAACTTTAAAACTATTTATATTTTTAAAAAAGTTTTTTAAGTCTATACTAATTAATTAAAGCCAAACAATTTAAAACAAATTTATTTCTGTCTTAATTTTTTATGTTAGATTTTAATTTAAAATATTTTATCTTTGAAAGAATCCAATTGTGATTTAATACGTAATTTTATAAAGCGTCATCTTAAATCAAAAAAGATTTTTTTAAAGATTAAATACAACCAATAGTTATTTGTATAATTTATAAACTTTTTCAATATACTAGACAATTAACAAATTATATTACAACCATTTGGTAATATTGCTATTAAGAAATTGACAGCAAGAAGTTAATTAACATATGTCATTACCTCAAGAACATTTTAAAGAAACTAAACAACTAATCTCGTTAGTAGATAAGTTGAAAATTGCCTCTTGGTTGCTAAAGGAAGGATATTATGCTGAGCAGTATGTATTACCACCTTTTTTTAAAGTTGATGATTTTACACTTAAGCGTTCTGCCTATTTTAAACTCAAAAAGACCAAAACCCGAATAGAATTTAAGGTTGAAACTAATTATCTGATTACAGTTTCATTTCCTAAATCTCAACTCACAGATAGAACTTTTGGTATTATTCATCCGAAAATATACCACGATGTTGTTTGGCATTTGATAAATGAATGGAAACTTGTAATAAATCACTTGTTTCACAAAGACATAAAAATTTTTTCTTACAGTTTCCCAATTCCAATTACAGCAAAAAGCAAAACAAATCTTAGCAACCTTCGAGCTGGAAGAATGATTTATGAATTTATTGAGATGGCGGAGAATGATTTGATTGCGGAAGCACATCAGTTCAAATACATCGTCAAGACAGACATCAAAAACTTTTATCCTTCAATTTACACTCACAGTATTTCGTGGGCTTTACATGGAAAAACTGATGCAAGAAAAGATCGAAACAAATTCAACCTTTTGGGTAGTAAACTTGATAAACTCTTTCAAAATGCAAATGATAGTTGCACGAATGGACTTCCAATTGGTCCGGCTGTGTCTGATTTAGTTTCAGAAATCATCCTTGCAGCAGTTGATAGAGATACTTCAATGGAGTTAATGAACAGAAATATCAATTTTATCGGTGTTCGTTTTAAAGACGATTATCGTTTCTTGTGCAATTCAAAGTCAGATGCAGAAACTATTATGAAAGTACTTCAAACACACATGAGAAACTTTAATTTAAATTTAAACGAAAGTAAAACTAATCTTTTAGAATTACCTGAAGGATTATTCAGGCATTGGACTGCAGATTATCAAAAAATTACACTCCGATACAAAAGGAAAATAGAATACAAAAGATTTGAGAATACTTTACTCGCAGTTCTTCAAATTGACAACAATTATACTGATACAGGAGTTATTGATAGATTTCTAAGTGAACTCACTACAAAAAAATATAATCTTAAACTTAATATAAAAAACAAAGATGTTTTAAAGACATTCAGTTTGCTTCTGTTATTGAAAGAAAGAAGGGTAAAATCTTTTCCTCAAATACTTGCTATTATTGAACTACTATTTAAACAATTGAAATTGAAAAAGAACTCGACATCATACAATCAAATGTCTAATTCATTAGAAAAAATATTTACAAGCAAATTAGATAATGTTTCAGACAATCAATATGACCTTTTGTGGTTAACTTATTTTATCAAATCAAACGGATTATTCTCTATAAAGTGGAACAGAAATATAAACTGTGAATTACTTCAATCTATAAAATCAAATAATCAAAGATTTTTTGTTTACCCTGACTTCAAACTTTATTCGAAAATTAAAAAACCAGTTAAAAACATTCCATTGATTAAACATTTATCAATATTTCCATAAAAGAATCCTTGATGTGAGTAATGATGAAAAATACAACTTAGACTAGTGATTTGATACAGAAAGTAGTTAAATAAAATGCTTTTTTCTGTTATAAATTTATGTTTATTGATATTAAATGATTCTAAATCTGATTCTTTGTCAAGCACCAAAACCTTATTGTCGAAGATTTGTTGAAGTGTAATCACAAACTGACAAATGAGGAACTAACTTTAAAATATGTTTGAAAGAGTAATACCTAATTGGGATACTATCAAGAGTTTTAAACAACCTCTGACCGTAGGGGAGTTTACTTTAATTAAATTTCTTGATGAAAATTTGCAACGAGATTATAAATTCAATGAAACATCAGATTTAACGGATTACAACGGTTGGCTAATTTTTGTCCAACCGTATATAAACGGTTGTAGACCCGACATAATTGTTTTTCATCCCAGAATTGGTATTCAAATCTTTGAAATTAAGGATTGGAATTTAAACAACTATTCATTTGGCAGAAATGAAAAAGGTAAGTTGGACTTTTATGTTTCAGATAGTAGAGGAACTTTTCCAGTTAAATCACCAATCAAACAAGTTGAGTATTACAAAGAGAAGTTAACAGGACAACTCATTCCGCAAATCGGTGAGGAAATTGACAAGGATGAAAAAAAATATGGGCTAATTAAAACTTCAATTTATTTTCACAATTCTTCTACTTCTCAAGTTCAAGAGTTGTTCAAAAACCAAAATATTAACTTTGCGAAATTTCCTCTTTTCGGCAGAGATAAATTAAGTAAAGAAAATTTAAGACAAATTCTTCCTGACAGTTATTTGCTACAGAGTTATTTCTGGAATAAGAGGTGGAACAAAGAAATTTTGTTTTGGCTTAATCCACCTTTCCATTCATTAGAGCAAACAATCCCTTTAACACTAAATAAGTATCAAAGAAATTTTTCTGAACCAAAATCAGGACACCATAGAATAAGAGGAGTTGCAGGAAGTGGAAAGACACAAGTATTGGCGTATCGGGCTGGTAAACTTGCTTCCCAAGGTTATAGGGTTTTAATTCTTTCATTCAATATTACACTTTGGCACTATATTAAGGATATGGTGCAGAGAAGTCCATTTGAATTTAGATGGGAGAAATTTACTTTCAACCACTTTCACGGCTTTTGCAAAGATATATTAAATGAATTTGGAGAAAAGTGGCCAACAGATAATGAAGATGTTGAAACAGTTTTCAAATCTATTGTTCCCAACAAAGTTCAAGAAGTAATTAATAAGGGAGATTATGAAAAATTTGATGCAATTCTTATTGACGAGGGTCAGGATTATTACATAGAATGGTATCAGATGCTATGTAAATTTTTAACGAGCCGAGATGAACTAGTTGTTGTTTGCGATAAGAAACAAAATATTTACGGTAGAGAAATGGAATGGCTTGATAAGAGGAGAAGCGGAGTTGAAAAATTTGGTAATTGGATTGAACTTAAAACTATTGTTCGACTTCCTGAGGGAATTGCAAATATTGCAAATGAATTTAGCGAGTTGTTTAATCTCAATCAAGAAGTAAAGGTTGAGAATATAGAACGTCCTGATCTTTTTAATCAATACAGAGAACATTTTGTTTGGTGGAATATTAGTTTTGAAAATTGGCTTTCAAAAGTTGATGAGGCATTTGAAATAATTAAGAAGAATGGAGCAATTAAACATCCTTCAGATACAGTAATACTTCTTCCCAATAAGTATTTTGGATTTGAATGTGTCCGACATTTTGAAAACAAGAAGAATATTATAGTCAATCATGTATTCGAAAATGAAGATGAAATGAGATACCACAAACATAAAAAAGCATTTTGGATGGGTGATAGCCGACTTAAAATTTCAACAATACATAGCTTCAAAGGGTGGGAGGTTTTAAATGTAATTTTATTTATCCCAAATGAAATCCATGGAACACAAGAGGAATACAATAGTTTAGTATATACAGCTCTGACTAGAACGAGACAAAATTTGATTGTAATTAACTCAAATGAAAACTATAGAGAATTTGGAAATAAACTTCCAGACTCATGGAGTTAAGAAAATTGCAAAATTGAATGCGATGATATATCTTAGGAATAAAGGACAATTCAATACAACTAGTTTAATAATATAACGGATGAAGAATTTAAATTAAGGTTTCTATTCAATAGATAGTTTTATTCTTCAAAATTAACTATTCTATATATCTAAAGATAAAATTCACGATTTACATTTGCACAATGAAACTTTTAAATAATGAGAAATTTTATGTTGGACAAGAAATTTTTATTGAAAGTTGTCCTGACTTTGTTGATAATGCTGTAGTTTTCGAAGATAATAGAGAAACAGGATATTTTTATGCTATAGAAAGAATGAAAAGTGGAAAATTAAAAATACTTGATGCTGTCAATATTTATGATGTTAATAAAGTTAAGGACAAAGAGATTCTTTCTGAAATTAAAATTTTTTGGTCGGATAATTTCGAGAGAGCTGCTCTTTTCATAAATGATTATTGTCATGCGATTATGGACTTCAAAAATAAACTTGGATTATGTAGAACAGAGTTTCCACACTCAAGTCAAACTTGGCAAAATGGGAGAAAGAAACTGACAGATAAAGATGTGGAAAAATTTTTTAATAACTGATAACTAAATTTTTAACTTCGTTTCACATCATTAAAGAATCAAGTGAATAAAATCCTCTAAATCGTTCAAGCAGAAAAACAAATAAATAACTCAAATAAGAGATTTATTAAAATTAAAATTTGACTATTCAGTATTCAAAAGGATATCATAAAATTCGCAGGAGTCCTTTGCAAGAGACTCTTGCGAGAGAAAATCATTCAACCATTAGCCACAATCAAAAACCAATAATCCACGCCAAATTACGACACTTTCCCTATCTCAATATCCCACTCTTTTCCAATAATCCCACTATAATACTTCATTTTATTTTTGAGTATTTTTTATGAAATTACAGATTAATTTGAATTTGTAAAAATCCTACGTATTAACGAAAATTTATTTACTTTATGCCAGAATGGTTAATTGATTTACTTATTATTTTAGCGAAAATTGCAGTTGTGCACGGCGTTTTGCTGACAGGGGTTGCTTACTCCGTTTATGCGGAAAGAAGAATTTCGGGTTTTGTTCAGAACCGATACGGTCCTAACCGAGTTGGTCCTGAAGGGCTACTACAACCACTTGTTGACGTTATTAAACTTCTTATGAAAGAAGATATTGTTCCCGAAAAAGCCAACAGAAGAATTCATGCTATGGCTCCGGGAATTTCGATTGTCGTTGCTCTCTCCACTTTTGCGGTGATTCCTTTCGGTGATAAAATTGAACTTTTCGGAAGAACTATACAACTTCAAATCGCAAATGTAAATATCGGTATTCTTTATATACTCGCATTGCTTTCTCTCGGTGTTTACGGTATCACTCTCAGCGGTTGGTCATCCAATAGTAAATATTCTTTGCTCGGTGGATTGAGATCTTCAGCTCAGATGATTAGTTATGAACTCTCTATGGGTATTGCTGTTCTGGGAATTATCATTATGACAGGTACTCTTGAATTAAATAAAATTGTTGAACTTCAATACGGATGGAAATGGAATATAATTCTTCAGCCGGTCGGGTTTATAATTTTTCTTGTGGCTTCTTTTGCTGAAACTAACAGAGCACCATTTGACCTTCCCGAAGCTGAACAGGAACTTGTTGGCGGATATCACACTGAATATTCATCTATGAAATTCGCAATGTTTTTCCTTGCTGAATATGCGGCTATGATTGTTGCCTCTGCTGTTATCACTACTTTATATTTAGGCGGATGGCAGTTTCCTTATTTGCAGGATTTCGGATTGCCTGCTATCGTAACAAGTATTTTACAGGTATTAACTTTCAGTATTAAAGTTGTTGCTCTTGTGTTTTTCTTTATCTGGGTGAGATGGACTATTCCGAGATTCCGGTATGATCAACTTATGGATTTGGGATGGAAAGTGATGTTGCCTCTTGCGTTGTTAAATTTATTTGTAACAGGATTAGTCGTTTTATTATTGAACTAATTTTAATTTTTAATACTATAAATAATTATAAATTAAATAAAAAGTTTTAGAATGAAAAAAGTAATATTTATTTTTGTTTTAACAATGTTTTTTTCTAATTTGACAAAAGCACAAAATTATACTGATTTTACTCTTCCTGACCTGGAAGGAAATGATGTAAAAGTAAGTGAGTTATTAAAATCCGGTCCTGTCTGGCTTGGTTTTTGGGCTACATGGTGCACTCCTTGCAAAGAGGAAATGAAACATATGAATACTCTTTGGGAAAAATATAAAGATAAAGGTTTTACATACATAGCGGTAAATAACGATGACCAGAAATCGCTTTCAAAAGTTAAATCATACGTTGGCGCTAACGGATATGAGTTTCCTGTTGTATTGGATACTGACCAGAAAATTTTTGAAGCCTATCAGGGCAACGGTCATCCTTTTTCAATTTTTATTTCTCAAGACGGCAAAATAGTTGCACGTCATCTGGGTTATGTATCCGGCGATGAGAAAAAATTTGAAGAGGAAATTATCAACCAGTTAAAATGATGTAAAAATTTTTCTAATGTAAATTATAAAAATGAAAAAAACTCTACTTGTTCTTTTTTTCTTTTTTCTTTCCCTACCTGTATTCTCACAAATATCCATTCCTCCTATTAATCTAAAACTTGATGCTTCCGTAAATAATACTTTAAGATATGGAAGCGGTTATGAATACTTTGGTTTTGATAAAGAATCAAAAGAATATTTTGAAAACATTACCGATGCAAGATTTACAATTAATGATGTAATTTTCGGACTGAGATATGAAATCAGTGATCCTATTGAATACGGAGTTGATTTCAAAGGATTCAGAAAAAGATATATTGAGTATAATAACGACATCGGAATTTCTTTAAGAGCAGGTGATTTTTTTGATATTTTTTCAAGAGGGTTAACTCTCAATGTATTTGAACAAAGAGAACTTGCTTATGATACGGGAATAGACGGGGTGAGAGTAACTTATAAAAACAGATTTGGTGATAAAAAAACTCCCTGGGATTTCAGAGCACAGATTATCGGAGGTAATCTTGAATACCGTGATTTTCTTATTCTTTCAAGAGTTGAAAAATATAAATTAAGAAATATAAATTTTGATATATCTCCCGTTAAACAAGTTAAACTCGGTGCGAGTTATATATATGCAACCGGGGAAGTTCCGAGTGGCGGAGAAACAACGGATATAAAAGCATATTTACCTGAAGTGAATTTTTCGGTTAACTTAAAAGATTTTCAGTTTTACAGTGCTTACTCAAGAAAACATATTAACACTTCACCTAATGCATTATATCCTGTAGAAATTTCAGCAAACGGTGACGGATTTTATTCATCTGCATCTTATTCAAAATCAGGTTTCGGAATAACTCTTGAATATAAAAATTACAGATTCGATTTAACTGCTCCTGATAACAGGAGTGCTGACAGACCTACAAAAATGTTACCTTTCCAAAATCCTCCTACAGCTGTGAAAGAGCATACATACACTCTTATCTCAAGAAATCCTCACGTTGTAAATTTTAATGATGAAGTTGGCGGACAGCTTGATATTTTATATTTATTAAATGATAAGTTAACTTTTAATTTCAATGCGGCAATTTCTTCAGAGCATTATCAATATACAGAAACTGATTCAGCAGGAATACAAATTTTTAACAGAGTAGAACGAAGTGCTAATTTTTTACCTGACTTAAATGATGCGTTCAATCCGTTTTGGGAAATATTTTTTGAAGCGGATTTCGCTGCAAGTGATAAATGGAATTTCAAAGGTGCATTTTCAAGACAAAGTTCTGTAGTATATAATCAGTCGAGACCGTTAAATTCTGAAAAATTATTTTATACAACTATACCTATTGAAATTAAATATATCATTAATTCTCAATATGCTCTTAAATTAAATGTAGAGCAACAGTGGGCTCATAATTCTATTCGTTCGGGTGAAAAAAGTTATATGAATCAATATGTTTCTCTGAATTTAACAAAATCACCTCAATTGAGTTTTTCAGTTAACGCTGAATTCACCAATGATAAAGAAGAACCGACGGGGAAAGACTTTTGGGCACAGGGTGAAGTTTTGTATAAATTAAATCAAAAAAATACATTAACTTTAAGTTATGGCAGTGAGCGTGGCGGGCTCAAATGTACAAACGGTATTTGCCGGTTTGTAAATCCTTTTGAAGGATTCAGATTATTGTTAATGAGTCAATTTTAAATTATTAATCAGGGAGTTTTTAAAATGAAAAAAGTTTTTTTATATATTTTGTTTATCTTTCCGGCAATGACTTTTTTTGCTTGCGAAAGCAATGACGGAAGAATTGTTACGGGCATTTCAAATTTATCTGCAACTAATAAAACACTTGTTGAGTTATTTACCAATACAAGTTGCATACCTTGCGTTCCTGCTAATGAATATCTCAACGGAATTTTATTTCTCAATGGAGTTACTATCAATGATACGAATGTAATTATTATCAGATATCATACCAATCTTTTTCCTGCTGATCCTTTTTATGAATATAACATTCCTGATGCGAATGCAAGAATATCATTTTATAATGCGGCAAGTTCAAACCCAAGAGGATATTTAAAAGGTACCTTTATGGGATTATATAATGCTAACAATTGGACTAATCTTATAAATCAAAGACTTGCGACAATTTCATCTTTCGGAATAGATGCGGATAATACATATGAACCTGCTACAAGATCGGGAAATATTGATGTTGTTCTCGGGCAAATTTCCGGAAATCAGATAAATGATTTAGTAATTCATGTTGTTCTGACTGAAGATGATTTATATTTTATGGGACAAAACGGTGAAACGCTTTTTGAAAATGTTATGAGAGATTTAATTACTCCTTCATCAGGATTGGCAGTTACTATTTCTCCTGCTCAAAGTGTGAATCTCGCTTTTGACTATGCTATAGATACTCTGATTAATATTAACAAAGCCCATTTTGTGATTTTTTTACAATCAACTTCAACAAAAGAAGTTTTTGGAGTTGAAAGAGTGAAAGTATTAAAATAAAAAATTTTCAAACTTCTTTTTTGAAAAGAAGTATTATAATTTGAAATCAAAACCGGTTTATAAATTAATTTTTCTTGCCGTAATTTTTATTTGGAAAATTAATTTACAACCGGTTTATCTCCACGCTCAGGATAATGAGACACCTGCACCTGCCGATTCATTATTTAACACAGATCCTACAGAAACAATTCTCGATAACATTCAGGATGAAAATGAAGATTCACCTCTGCTTGAATTTTTACAGTCGCTTTATAGAAATCCTTACGATTTAAATTCCGTTTCGGTTTCTGAACTTGAAAATATTCCATTCATAAATCCGTTAATTGCAAGACGTATTATTGAATATCGCGATGAAAATGTTCTGTTCAAATCTAAAAGAGAATTACTTAAAATAGATGGCATCACCGATTTAATTTATGAAAAAATAAAACCTTTTCTTGTGGTGAGAACTGAAACAAAAGAAAAAATTCTTTCCGAGAAAGGTTTAACAGGTAAGGAAAAATCATTCAAAGGAATGTTTAAAGATTTTGATTTGCAATATAGAGGCAGATTTATACAGGATTTACAAACTAAACAAGGGTTTATTGATTCAGGTAAATATAGCGGTTCGAAATCAAAAATTTATAACAGATTTAATTTTAAATATTATGATAAAAGTTTTGATCTCTCTGCAGGTTTAACTTTAGAAAAAGATCCGGGAGAAAATAATCTCACTGACTTTGTTTCAGGGTTTGTTGAAATTCAAAAATATAAGTTTATAAATAAATTTATTGCCGGTGATTATATTTTAAATTTCGGACAGGGTTTGGGAATGTGGAGTTCGCTTTCTTTTTCAAAGAACTATGATGTTTCGAATATAAAAAAACGTGACAGAGGTTTGCAGGCGTATAAATCAGTAAATGAAGTTCAGTTTTTCAGAGGTGCTGCTTCAGAATTAATTTACGATAAGTTTACATTTATATTATTTTATTCCGATAACTTTCTTGATGCGAGCATTGATACGCTTTTGAATGAAGTTTCAGCGTTTTATTATGACGGCTACCACCGAACAATTTCAGAAATTTCAAGAAAAAATTCACTTAAAGAAAAAATTGGCGGTGTCAGATTGGTATATAACAGTAGCGGTTTGCGGTTAGGTGCTTCAGGTTGGGCAAGTGAATTTTCTAAGAATATAAAACCTGATGACCGTGAACTTTTTAATTTCTCCGGAAGAAAAGGAAATATGTTAAGTTTTGATTATGATTATGTTTTTAAAAATCTGAATTTATTTGGTGAAGTTGCCCGCTCCCAATCGGGCTCTGTTGCGTATATATCTTCGTTACAGATTGATCTTGCTAAATATGCAGAGGCAGTTTTTTCTTACAGAAATTATCCGGAAGATTTTTCACCGGTTCACTCTTTTGGATTTGGTGAGAAAAACGGAAGCACTCAAAACGAAATAGGTTTTTACGCGGGTTTAACTTTGAAGCCATTGAATAATGTTCTCGTTAATGCTTACTTTGATCAGTTTAAATTTCCATACAGATCTTTTTTTGAACAGACTCCGGTAACAGGAAATGATTTTCTTTTATACTCCGAATGGAAAGCGGTTAAAAACCTGAAAGTGATTTTGAAATATAAAAATGAGAATAAAGAAGAGTTGAGGACAATTAAAGATGAATTTAACAGAGATGTTAAAAAAGTTGATAACAGAAATCAATTAAATTCACGGATTGAATTTATATATGATTTTTCTGATAAAATGAGATTGAAATCCAGATATGAATATGTGAATGTAAATTACAAAAATTTTGGAGGCAGTAATAAAGGATATTTATTTTTCACTGATTTAAAATTTATTGCCTTTAAGAATCTTTCTGTCGATACGAGATTTGTTATGTTCAATACTGATTCTTACGACAGCAGAGTATATGAATATGAAAACGATATATCAGGTTTATTTTCAAATGTGGCACTTTATGGGAAAGGCACCAGATGGTATTTACTTATAAAATATAAACCTTTAAACTATATTGAGATTTCAGGAAAATATGCAGAGACTTATTTTGACGGGGTTAAAGAAATCGGATCGGGAAATGACAGAATTCAGGGAAATATTAATAACAGATTAAACTTAAGTCTTGAACTAACTTTATAAAATTCAGATGGCTCGAAAAAATTCATCAAAAGTTTTTGTGCTTGATACAAATGTTATTCTTCACGATGCAACAAGTATTCATCAGTTTGAAGAACATGATATCGTTGTGCCGATTACCGTTATAGAAGAAATTGATCATTTCAAACGAGGCAATCAGGTTATAAATTTAAATGCACGCGAGTTTGCAAGAACACTCGACAGTATGACCGGCTCAGCATTATTCAATGGCGGTGTATCTCTCGGAAGAGGAAAAGGAAAAGTTTCCATTGCAATTTCAAAAGGGTTAAATGAAGAAATCAAAGAAGTATTTAAGGAAGATAATCCTGATCACAGAATATTAAGCACTGCACTTGAGATAAAGGATAAATATAAAAGTAAAAAACCTGTTATACTCGTTACCAAAGATGTTAACCTGAGAATGAAAGCAAAAGCAATAGGATTGCCGGCGGAAGATTATACGACTGATAAGATTAGAGATATTGAAGAATTATACAGTGGTAAGGAAGTAATCGAAAATTTTGACGATGAAGTTTTACAAAAATTATTTACATCACCTTTTGAAGTTGAACTGACAAAAACTTTTAAAAAAAATAAATTAGAAATAATTGCGAACAAGTATTTTATTTTAAGAAATTCAAACCGTTCAGTTTTAGTTCATACAGATGTAAACAGAGATTTAATTCGTAAAGTTGATAAGATGCCGGTTTATGGAATTCTTCCGAGAAATGCTGAGCAGACTTTCGCGGTTGATTCACTTACAAATACTGAAATTCCTCTTATATCATTAACCGGAAAAGCGGGTACCGGGAAAACCTTATTGGCATTGGCATCCGCTCTGCATATAAGAAAACACTACAGACAAATTTATATTGCAAGACCGGTTGTCCCGTTGAGCAATAAAGATATTGGATACTTGCCCGGTGATGTTGAGAGTAAACTTACACCTTATATGACACCTCTTTGGGATAACTTAAAAGTTATACAGGATCAATATGCTGAAACTGATAAACAACACCAAACAATTTCTCAAATGGTAAAAGATCAAAAACTTGTTATAGAACCATTGAGTTATATTCGCGGAAGAAGTTTGCAGAGAATATTTTTTATAATTGATGAAGCACAAAATCTAACGCCACATGAAATTAAAACTATCATAACACGAGCGGGAGAGGGTTCGAAGATTGTTTTCACAGGGGATATATATCAGATAGACCATCCATATCTTGATTCACAGTCAAACGGGTTGACGTATTTAATAGAACATTTCAAAGGACAGAAATTATATTCACATATAAATCTTGTAAAAGGAGAACGCAGCGAACTCGCCGAACTTGCAAGTAATTTGCTGTGAGGTATTAATTATATTAGTCTTTTATCGGGGTTATATTTATCCGAAGTATAAATTTTTACATGTTTAAATTCTTCATATAATGGATTGAGAATTATATTAAATTCTTCGGGATAGGATTCTATAGGCAATACCGCTGAAGGAATTTTCAGTCCGCCATATTTCTTATCATTTAATATTTTAGTGCCTGCTTCAACGGTTTCAGTTGAATATGGATACTGATTCCAGGTGTTGGGTAATTCTTTCTTTTCAAATATTTTTAATTTATAATTGTCCGGAATTTCAATTTTAATATAGCAGATATCTTTTATGAGTGAATTTTCAGTTGAATTAACAAGTAACTCTAAAGTTGACAGTGATAAACTGGATGAAAAATAAATTGCCGGAACTCCTTTGGTATTCCACCTGCCACCAAATTTTTCCGCTCCGTATCCGCTTAAATCTTTTAAAAACTTGCACTGTGCAATTCTGTATAAAAACATTAAGAGTAAACTCCGTGCGAAATCCTTTCAAGAATGTTTTTCACTTCTTCAATTCCTGAATAATAACTTAATAAATCTGATGGTTTAACATTTCCAAGTCCCCGGTTTTCTTTTTCTAGCCACTTGTTAAAATTGTCTTTTCCCATTAACTTGATTCCCTTTGAATATAAATCCGCAAGAGAAAACAATTTTTCTTTTACATCATTGCTAAGTTCTTTGCTATAGGGATATCTTTGTAAAGTCCTCAGTGAAACGGATAACCAGTTCGCTAACTTCATTTGCGGAACTGAAACATTTTTCGAAAAATTTATAAATGACCGTTTATTTACATTATAATCTAAGAATCTTAATTTGTCCGGTTTATAAGATTTCTTATGTGTCTCCGTTAAACCAAGTATATCTAATGTTAATTTATCTTCCATAACCAAAAATATACGTATTTGTCATAATATTCAACGACAAATGCGATATTATTTAATTCTTACACTATGATTACCTGAGGCAAAAATCAATTTTAATCAATATTATTCTTGTTTTAACAATACTTTAAAGTTGATTTCTGAATTCGTTCAGTATGTTGAAAGAATTATGCATAATTCTTTCAATAAGTTGAAACAATTAGGATTTTCCACTATAAAAATTAACTGGTTTTACACCTTCATCTCCTAAGGTTTTGGGTTTTCGGATGTGAGGGAATTTTCCTCAGGGTCTTCGATATCTTTTGGTGAGTAATGCCTGCGTAACCAATATGAAAGTCCGTCAAGTCCCGGAAACAAAACTCTTTCCGTTATATTTACCTGATCAAGTTTATCTCTTATTTCCCATTTTAATTCTGCCGAAATAATTATACGGAAATATAATTTCGGATTTTTTATTAACCATTCATCCATAATCGCCTTTGAATCTGACATTAACGAAAACAATGCGTGCTGATTTATAATCCTTTCATCAAGTGCCGGCGGTTCAAGAAACATTATAAATTTTTTCTTAGATAAATTTTTAAAATCTTTTAAAGAAACACAAACCTCTTCAAGCATTTCAGGTGTGAAAATATTAGAACCTTCTTCTTTTAATTCTCTTTTGAGTTTCAGGGGTAAAGATTCGTTTGACCTTACATAATTCACACACCAGATAACTCCGTCAATATTATACTTAAAAACATTTGCGGTCGCAAAGTGTAAAGCAACATAAGGAGAATAAGTCCAGTCGAGAAGTCTTGTCGGTAATCCGTGGTGTTGTGCAACTGCGAGCCAGTTCCAGGATGAATTTCCGGGTGCGGGATTTCTGTGAGCATATTTTTTAAAATTCCTAAGGAGATGTCCTTCTAACTGGTCATACTCACCGCCAAGTCTTATGAGAGTAGATTTTAATTTATATCGTGCATCCGAAAGCCCTCTGTAAACATAAGCCGATCTGAATCTTTTTAATTTTTTATCATAAGAATCTTTAAATAAAATTTCCTGTAAATCTTTCCATGAATTAATTCTGATATCATTTTTCATATTAATATACATTCCAGTCTTCTCTGTCAAGAGAACGATATTGAACCGCTTCACTTATATGTGCCGGTGTTATTTTTTCTGAACCGTCTAAATCTGCTATTGTCCTTGATACTTTTAAAATCCTGTCATAAGCCCTTGCTGATAATGCAAGTTTATTCATAGCAAGTTTTAATATCTGTTCGCATTGCTCATCAATATCACAAAATAATTTTATATCTTTTGGTTCAATCTGTGAATTTGTATAAATTCCTTCCTTATCTTTGAATCTTTCCAATTGAACCTTTCTCGCATTTATTACTCTGTTTCTGATTTCTTCTGAACTTTCAGTTTTTTTCTTTGATGCAAGTTCATCAAAGGGAACAGGATTCACCTGAATATGAATATCAATTCTGTCAAGAATAGGTCCGGATATTTTTGATAAATATTTTTGTATGTCATAATCTGAATACCTCTCCAGTTCTTTTTCGTTTGCTGCAGGAGTCGGATTCATCGCCGCCACAAACATAAAACTACAAGGGTATTCAACTGTTATTTTTGTTCTTGCTATCGTTACTTTTCTTTCTTCAAGAGGTTGCCTCATCACTTCCAAAACATTTTTTTTAAATTCAGTAAGTTCATCAAAAAATAAAACTCCGTTATGTGCAAAAGAAATTTCCCCCGGTTTTGCATTCACACCTCCTCCTACAATTGCTGTATCGCTTGCCGTATGGTGTGGTGACCTGAATGGGCGAGTTGCTACTATTGAATTTTCTTTTGATAAAATTCCCGCTATTGAATGTATCTTTGTTGTTTCAAGTGCTTCCTGAAGTGTCATAGGAGGCAATATAGACGGAAGTCTTTTTGCCAACATTGTTTTTCCTGAACCGGGTAATCCAATCAGAATAATATTATGTCCGCCGGCAGCCGCAACTTCCATAGCACGTTTAACTTCTGCCTGACCTTTCACATCTGAAAAATCAACATTGTAACTGCTGTTCTCTTTGAACAACTCTTCAAGGTTCAGTTCAAACGGTGTAATTTTAATCTGATCTTGTAAAAATGAAATAACTGTTTTTATATTATCAACAGGATAAATTTCAATACCTTCTATAAATGCGGCTTCCTTTGCATTTTCTGAGGGAATAATAACACCTTTGAAATTATTTTTTTTTGCTTCGGCAGTGATTGACAATACACCGGGTACAGGTCTGATATTTCCATCAAGTGAAAGTTCACCGACAAGTATATAATCTTTTAACTTAGATGATTTTATCATTCCTAAATCAGTGAGCAGTGCTATGGCAATCGGTAAATCAAATCCCGCACCTTCTTTTTTCAAATCTGCCGGAGAAAGATTTACAGTGTATCTTTTTATGGGAAAATTATATCCGTTTGTTTTAAGTGCCGCTATTACTCTGTCTTTAGACTCTTTAATTATACTGTCCGGCAAGCCCACAATAGAAAATGAAAATATTCCTCTTTCGGTATATGTTTCTACTCTTACAATATTTGCATCTATTCCAAATGTTGCTGCAGTAAAGACTTCGGCTATCATTAAAAATTTTTAATTTTTCTTTTTATAAACAAAAGTAACGGGAACACCTCTGAATCCAAACCTGCTTCTGAAATTATTCTCAAGATACTTTTTATAATTTTCAGGAATTATTTTTGGTTCATTACAAAAAAAAGCAAAAACTGGTGGAGCAGTTTTTACCTGTGTAACATAGTTCAGTTTTAAATCTTTTCCCTGAACAGCAGGTGGTTGGTTTTTTAACTTTGCTTCTTCCAGAAAATCATTCAGTTCACTTGTCTTGATTTTTCGTTTTCTTTCTTCATAAATTTCTTTTGCAGATTCTAAAACTTTATGAATTCTTTGTTTTGTCAAAGCAGAAATAAAAATGATTTCCAGATATCCAAAACTTCTTAAATGTTCTTCAATTTTTTTCCTGATTATCTCCGCAGTCTTTGAATCTTTCTCCACCAAATCCCATTTGTTTATGCAAAGTAAAATTCCTTTGTTCAAACTGACAACTTCATCAATAATTCTAATATCCTGTCTGTCTAATCTGAATATCGCATTCTTCATATCGGGTGTATCTCTGAACTGTTCCATAATCAATGTCGCATCTATAACAACAATTGCAACATCACATCTTTGGATTGCTTTATATGTTCTTACGGTTGAAAAAAATTCTAATGATTCATCTTTATCTATTTTTGATTTTTTTCTTAAACCTGCCGTATCAATTAATACAATTTCTTCATTGTAATATTTTAAAACGGAGTCTATTGAATCTCTCGTTGTTCCGGGAATGTTTGTTACTATATTTCTTTCTTCTTTTAATAATGCATTTGTTAAGGATGATTTACCTGCATTTGGTCTGCCGACAATTGCAATTTTAAATCTTTCATCTTCCACTTCTTCAGTCTCTTCAATATCTTCAGTAATCATATCAAGCAGGTCTGCAACATTTCTTCCGTTTAATCCTGAAATTGATACCGGTTCATCAAATCCCAGTGAATAAAATTCAGATGAATTTATATCTCTTTCGTTGTTGTCTGATTTATTCGCAACAAGAAATATTTTTTTGTCTCCTTTATATTTCCTGAGCAACTTTGCAATTTCTTTATCAACGGGATGTAAACCGTTTGCAGTATCAACTGTAAATATAATCTTATCTGATTCCTCAATTGCAATTTTAATCTGATCATTAATTGCTTTTTCAAATAACTCATCAGAATCAGGAACATATCCTCCTGTATCAATTAAGAAAAATTTTTTTCCTGTCCACTCGGCTTCACCGTAATTTCTGTCACGTGTTACTCCGCTTGTCGGATGCACTATTGCCTGACGTTTGCCTATTATTCGGTTAAATAATGTTGATTTACCCGTATTAGGTCTTCCTATTATTGCTATAACTTTACTCATATTTTCAAAATATAAATGATTTAAGAGAATAAAAATTCAGAAACATTCGTTCCGGTATTTATGCTTTTTTTCAGACTAAAAATTTAAAATACAATTTATGATTTTTGTAAAAGATTAATTTTTATGACATATATTTTGTTTGTAATTGGTTTTGCTTTACTTATTAAAGGTGCGGATTTACTTGTTGAAGGAGCCGCCTCCGTTGCAAAAAAATTTAAAATCTCAAACATCGTTATCGGTTTGACAATTGTGTCTTTCGGTACATCTGCTCCTGAACTGGTTGTGAATTTATTCGCAAGTATATCCGGTAATAATGAAATTGCTGTAGGTAATATTTTAGGAAGTAACATCGCAAATATTTTATTAATTCTCGGAATATCTGCAATTATCTATCCGCTTCGTGTTCAGAAAAATACTGTGTGGAAAGAAATTCCTCTGAGTTTATTGGCGGGATTAGTGATTCTTGTTATGGGAAATGATATTTTTCTTGATGGGTATTCACACAACGAAATTTCCAGGACTGACGGATTAACTCTTCTCGGTTTTTTCAGTATTTTTATGGTTTATGTTTTTGCTATTGCAAGAGAAAATCCGGAAGAAGTTTCCGGTGACGTTAAAGAGTTGACAACTTTTAAATCTGTTTTGTTTATTTTGCTTGGATTGACAGGATTAATTTTAGGAGGTAAATGGATTGTTGATGGTGCTGTTGAAATTTCACTCGGTTTAGGTATGAGTCAGTCTCTTGTCGGTTTGACAATTGTTGCAGTTGGTACTTCTCTTCCCGAACTTGCTACAAGTGCAGTCGCCGCTTATAAAAAACAATCTGATATCGCAATTGGAAATGTTGTCGGTTCAAATATATTTAATATTTTCTGGATTTTAGGTTTAAGTGCCACTATAAAACCTATGCCGCTTACACCTGCCAACAACATTGATATTATGATGGTTGTACTTGCAAGTCTTCTTCTGTTTTTAAGTATTTTTATTTTTGGCAGACATCAAATCGGAAGAAAAGAAGGAATTTTATTTGTTCTTATTTATGTTTTATATACGGTCTATTTGATTATCAATGTCTAATATTTTTATGAAATTATTTTTTATTTTTTTAATTCTGTTATTTTCCAATGAACTTTTTTCTCAGCAAAACGGAAGCATTCAAGGAATAATTCTTGATGAAGAAACTCAATCACCTATTGAAGGTGCTATAATTGAAATTTTAAGTGCCGATAATACTTCAATTGAAAAACTTTCAGGTTTAAAAACTCAGACAAATGAGAATGGTGAGTTTGTTCTCAAAGAATTAAACTTTGGAAATTATCAAATTAAAGTTTCGGCAATCGGTTATGAACCAATTTTAAAAACCGATCTTGTAATTTATGCAAGCAGACCTCTTGAAGTTACTTTAATACTGACTCCTCAAGGTTTTTCAACAGATGAAATTAATGTTCAGGCAAATTTTTTCCAAAAGAAGTCCGACATAAATATAAGTTTTCTCAATCTAGATTATGAAGAAATTCGTCGTGCTCCCGGAGCAGTTGAAGACATCTCCCGGATGTTGCAATCCGCACCGGGTGTTTCAATTGGCAATGATCAAAGAAATGATTTGATAGTAAGAGGCGGATCTCCATCTGAAAATTTAATTCTGATTGACGGTATCGAAATTCCTAATATAAATCACTTTGGAACTCAGGGTTCTTCAAGCGGTGCTATCTCGTTTATTAACTCAAAATTCATTCTTGATGCTGATATGTTCACAGGTGGATTTCCATCTTTATATGGTGACAGACTTTCAAGTGTATTAAATATTAAATTCAGAGAAGGCAGTTATAAAAATCATTTTCAGGATATAAATCTTTCTATTGCCGGTTTTGGCGGAATATTTGAAGGTCCAATATCTGATAAAGCATCTTATCTTTTTTCTGTGAGAAGAAGTTATCTTGAGTTAATTCAAAATTCAATCCGCCTTGCAGCCGTTCCTAATTACTGGGATATAAATATGAAAATTAATTTTAATGCGGGAATAAATGATAAACTTACTTTGATTGGATTTTCAGGAATTGATAAAATTGAATTTTCAGGTGAAACTGAAGATGATAATCCTTATGGAAAATCTAACGCTAATCAAAATGCTTTTGTTGCCGGGCTAAACTGGACAAGATTATTTTCAAATGGTTATTTACAGTCTGTTGTTTCAAATTCATATTCTGGTTATGATATTATTCAGTTTGAGATAAATGATGAATCTATAACAAGATTTAAAAGTAATGCTTATGAAAATGAATTAACTTTTAAATCCGATTTAAATTTCAGATTGAATAATTTCTTAACTTTAAATTCAGGTATAGGCGGAAAATATATAAATCTGAAAAATGAATTATTCCTTAAAGGAGATACTAACGCTGCAGGATATATATACGAAGCAATTGATGCCGATGCGAAAACTAATACCTATAAATTATTCGGTCATATTAACCTTACCTCAAAGTTTTTTAATGATAAGTTTATTTTAAACACGGGATTCAGAGTTGATAGATTTGATTATATAAGACTTAAAAATACTTTCTCTCCGAGAATAGGAATTTCATATAAGTTAAATCAGTCAACAGCATTAAACGGAGCATACGGTATATTCTTTCAGAATCCTCAGTATATATGGGTTACATCACATCCTGAAAATTACAAACTCAACAGCATTAGAAGTGAACATTTCATTGCCGGCATAGAACATTTTTTTAATGATGAAATAAAAGCAACTCTGGAAGTTTATGAAAAGCGGTATAAAGATTATCCCGTATGGAAAGACATACCAACTTTTATTTTAATTGATGGTGGTGCTGATAACGGTCCTAATATTGTTGGTGAAGCAGTTAGTGCAGGAAACGGATATGTCAGAGGAATTGATTTTTCCATTCAGAAAAAACTAACTAAAAATGGTTTATATGGTTTAATAAATTATTCATACAGTAATTCCGGTTTCACTGCTATTGAAGGTGGTGAAAAGCCCGGTGAATTTGATCCCGGTCATCAGTTTACTATTATTGCAGGTTACCAATTTAAAAATGACTGGTTGGTTGGAATTAAATGGAAATATGCAGGAGGTCGTCCTTATACACCATATAATATTGCTTTATCTGAGCAGAACAATCGTGGAATTTTTGCAACAACTGATTTCAATAGTGTCAGATATCCTTATTATATGAGGATTGATTTAAGAGTTGATAAAAAATTTAATTTCAAAAAAGTTAGTGTTGTCGGTTATCTAGAAATTCAAAATTTATTTAACAGAGAAAATATTTATAACTATTTTTGGAACGAACAAAAAAATAAACTCGGTACAATATATCAATGGGCTTTCTTTCCGGTCGGTGGTGTTAGCGTTCAGTTTTAATTTTACTTCATCAAAACAATTTTTTGCACAGTTTTATTTCCGCCTGCATTCATTACAATAAAATAAATTCCTGAACTTTTATTTGTAGCTATCCATTTAAATTCAGAAGTCCCGCGGTTTAATTTACCGTTATATAATTCCTCAATTTTCTCACCGCTCGAATTATAAATACTTAAACTAACTTCCGAACTTTCTTTTAAATTCACTTTTATATTTGTAATTGGGTTAAAAGGATTTGGAAAACATTCAATCAATTGATAATCATTTATCAAATCTGAGTTTTTAATATTAGTTAATCCGTTCAGATCAATTGAATAAACTCCGTTTGCCTGCAAACCTGCATATAATCTTCCGTTATGAATCATCAGTTCATATATAATGCATCCGGCTGGTAATCCTGAAGTTATATTACTCCAGTTAAAATTAAAATTTTCATCAATATAAACTCCATAAGGATTTGGACTTATTAAACTATAAACTCCCGTTATTAATTTATTATTGTGTCGGATAATATCGGTGAAAATACTGTTTTGAGATAATTCTAAACTCCCCGCTTGAGTCCAGTTATTCCCGTTATCGGTTGAAACAAATAATTTCCGTAACTCTCCGCAAATTAATTTATCATTTATTTTTATAATTGAATTTGTCGGTGTTGACATATCAGGGTTTGCCGTTAATCCATTATTGGTGGGTCTTGTCCAGTTATATCCATTATTTGTTGAATAAGAAACTCCATGCCTGTGTGCTGCAAATACTGTATCTCCACTTGCATAAAAATTATTTATCACTGACATATTGTGTCCACTTATTCCTGTCCAGTTAAATCCACCGTTGGAAGAAATATATAATGCAGTTCCTCCGTTTAAAAAAGCAATTATATTACTTTTGTTTTTTATCATCGTAAACACACCGGGTCCAAATTGAGAATTAACATTATTCAATACCCAGTTAACTCCGTTATTTGTTGATATTGCAACACCTTTTTCATAAGTCCCTGCTATTACTGTATCATTAAATGAAATCATTGAAAAAATTCCGCTCGGATTAAACCCCATATTCACTAATGAAAAACTTATTCCATAATCAGTAGATACAAATATTTCTCCTGAAGTAAAAATATTTGTTCTCGCACCGGCAAACATTTTGTCGGATGTTTTTACAATACTCGTAATGTTTTTTGAAGCAAGTCCTGTGGAAGAAACCCACTGACCGTTAATATTCTGTGAGAATAAAAAAAGAAAAGAAAGAATAGAAAGAATAGAAAGTAATATACGTTTCATTTTTAATCAGTTTTAATTTCCCCCTAAAACCGATTAATCTTAATTAATATAATATTAATTTTTATAATATTCTTGTAAAGATTTTACGGATAAATCGTGTGACTTAATTCTTGCAATTCCTTCAACAACCGACTGTGCGGCTGAAAGTGTTGTTATAAAAGGTATCTTGTGCTGAACTGCAGCCCAGCCAATCGCATATTCATCAAATCTTGATTCTTCCCCTAAAGGTGTGTTTATCACAAGTTGTATCTCACCGTTTTTTATTAAATCAACTATGTTTGGTCTTCCTTCGTTAACTTTAAAAACCGGTTCTGATTTAATTCCATTTTCTCTGAAAAATTTATTCGTTCCGTGTGTCGCATATATTCCAAATCCTAATTCTTCAAATCTTTTCAAAAGATTTATCGCTTTTGGTTTTTTATCATTATTGTTTAAACTTATAAAAATATTTCCGGATGTTCTGAGTGGATTTCCGGTTGAGTCTTGTGCCTTAGCCATCGCAGCACCAAATGATTTTGATATACCCATTACTTCTCCGGTTGATCTCATTTCCGGTCCTAAAAACATTTTTGCTCTCGGAAATTTTTGAAATGGAAATACTGACTCTTTTATACTTATGTAATCAAGTGATTCAAAATCTTTTAATTCAAATTCTTTAAGTTTTCTTCCTACTATAAGTTTCGCTGCAACTGATGCAATTGGTACTCCCGTTGTTTTACTTACAAAAGGCACTGTTCTCGATGCTCTCGGATTTGCTTCAATTACATAAACAACATTGTCTTTTATGGCAAACTGAATGTTAATCATTCCTATTACGTTTAACGCCTTTGCAATTCGCTTGGTATATTTTTTTATCTCATTAAGATTTTTTTTCGTTAATGATATCGGAGGTAAAATTGAGGTGCTGTCTCCTGAATGAATTCCCGCTTCTTCAATGTGTTGCATTATTCCCGCGATATAAACATTACTCCCGTCACAAAGTGCATCAACATCAATCTCTCTTGCTTCCTCAAGAAACTTATCTATTAAGACAGGATGTTCTCCTGAGAATTTTGCCGCTTCTTCAAAAAAAGATTTCAGGGCTTCATCATTATATACTATTTGCATTGCCCTGCCGCCTAATACGTATGATGGTCTTACTAATACGGGATATCCTATTTTATTTGCGGTTCTTAATGCTTGTTGAATAGTCGTTACTGTTCCATATTCAGGTTTAGGTATATCAAGAGTATCAAGTAACTTTCCGAATTTTTTTCTGTCTTCTGCAATGTCAATATCTTTTGATGAAGTGCCTAAAATTTTTAATCCGTTTTTCTCAAGTTCTTTGGAAATTTTTAAAGGTGTCTGTCCTCCAAAACTTACAATTATACCTTTTACATTTTTTTCATACTTTACAATGTTAAGTACATCTTCAGTTGTTAATGGTTCAAAATATAATTTATCTGTTATATCATAATCAGTAGAAACTGTTTCCGGATTACAGTTAATCATAATGGTTTCATATCCTTCTTCTCTCAGTGCTTTCACACATCTCACACAACAATAATCAAATTCTATCCCTTGTCCAATTCTGTTTGGACCGCCGCCGAGAATAATAATCTTTTCCTTGTCGGATGAAATTGATTCATTGTAAGGTTCGTAAACTGAATAATGATAAGGTGTGTTTGCTTCAAACTCAGCAGCACATGTATCTACAGTTTTATAAACGGGATATATACCGTTTTTAATTCTGTATTTTCTTATTTCAGACTCTTTTGTTTTAAAAATTTGTGCAAGTTGTTTATCAGAAAATCCAAAACGTTTTGCTTTTCTGATTATTTCAGGTGTGATTTTTTTCATTAATAATTTACTTTATTCCGGTTGCATCAATTGTATAAATAACATCCGAATATTCGTCTTTAATATCAAAGTTAATATTCAATCTTCCTTTGATATTTATAACTCCGGTTTTATAATCCGTTTTTAAATTATTTTTTAATTTTACATAAATAATTTCGTTTATAAAAATAGGAGGTGCACAGTAACAACTCAATGGTGGTGCTGAACATAATAAAAACTCATCCATATCCTGTAACGCTGTGAGCGGTGTCATAAATCCGTTAATCTCTACATTCTTTCCGTTTAAATCTTTTATCTCCTGCGGTATATCTTTGCCGGGAATATATGTCCGTAAAGTTCTGAATGTAAGTTTATTAAATGGTAATGTAGTATCAATCGGTGCGGAAAACATATCGGGAGTATTTATCTTTTTTTCTCCGTCAAGTGTCGTTTTATCACCGCTTTTATTTTTACTGCTGTCCTGATTTTCTTTTACATTTTTAATTAATGATGAAGTCTGAATATATTCTCCATCGGTCGTCATTACAAATGCATCTGTTTTTGTTTTTGTGTTAGCAAATAATGCTACAAATATTGTTATTATAATTAATGAATACACTATGTTTAAAATTATTTTTTTCAAAATTAAAGGTTAGTTGCGACATCAGTTCTGTATGCTTTTATCGCCGGTATTATTGAAACTAAGATACCCAATATAATTGTTCCTGATACCAAGTATAATTCAAAAATATTGAATACTAATCCGGTTATATATACTCCGGTCTTTTCTGAAATTAACGGACTTAATAAATAAACTATCAGGTGACCGCATATAAATCCTAATATACTCCCTATGAATGAAATAATCAGTCCTTCAAGTATTATAATTGAAAAAATATTGCTCCTGCTTGCACCAAGCGATCTCATTATCGCAATTTCATTTTTACGTTCGTTAATTGTATTATAAATAGAAACCAAAATCGAAATGACAGCAACAATAACAACCAGATAAGAAATGAAAAGTAATATTGAATTTATATTTCCGATTATATCAAATAATTGTTTTATCTCCATCACAGGAATTATTGCCTGAGCGTTAATTCCTTCAAATTTATCATCGTTTATCTGTCTCCTTAGCAAATCAAAAAACACGGGTGATTTCAAATTTATCAATACAGCCGAAACTGTTTTTCTGTCTTCGGGAATTTCATTAAGAGAGTGACTGTGAATTGTATCTGTGTTGTTTGTATCTGTTTTATCTGTATGGCTGTGTTTATGATCGTGATTGTGATTGTGAGTTTCTTTTGTTTTGCTTTCAGGTGTTTCCTTGTTTTCCACTGGTGCATAGTGATGTATATCCCAAACAGATTCAATTGATGTGAAAATAACTTTGTCATTAGGAGTATAAGTTTTTTTCATTACTCCCGTTACTTTAAAATTATGGTCGCTGTGTTCTTCTGCAAACTCAAATGATTCTATTCCATGCGAACCTGTAAACTCATCTCCGGTTTTTAATCCCGTTTTCTCTGCCACGTCACTTCCTATCACCGATTCAAATTCTTTTTCAAAAATCTTTCCTTCGCTTAATTCATATTTTTTTCCCTTTACATATTCAAATTCGGTAAAGATTTCTCTAGTCGTTCCGATAATCCTGTGATTTTTATAATTGTCTCCAAGTATATAGGGTATTGCTAATTTTACTCGTTTATCATTTTTTAACAATTCATAAGTTTTAAAAGGCATATTATTTATAGGAAAACCTATATGAAAGACCGTGCTGAGTGTAAGTTGTACCGGACTGCCTTTTGGTCCGACTATTAATTCATATCCAGTGGCTGATTGGTCAAATGCTCTTTGTGTTTCTTCTCTTATCGTGACAATAGAAATTATCAATGCTGTTCCAAGCAATACTGAAAGCATTGTTAAAAATGAAGATAATTTTCTTTGTGTTAAATTTTTTATTACAATTTTAAATATGCTCATTTGAATTAACTCATCTGTTTATTCAGTTCTTCAAAATTCAGTTTATTGTCAAACCTTTCGAGTATCTCTTTATCGTGTGTTATCAATAAAAGAGAAATATTTTTTTCACTGCAAATTTCTTTTATTAAGTTAATTATATTATCAGAATTTTTTATATCGAGATTTGCAGTCGGTTCATCTGCAAGTAATAAACCCGGCGAGTTAACAATTGCTCTTGCTATTGCAACTCTCTGTTGTTCACCTGATGATAATTTTCCGGTTTTGAATTTTTTCTTGTTCTCTAAACCTACACGCTCAAGAATTTTTTCTGCTTCTTTTTTATCGGTTCGACCTGAAAACTTCATCCCTATCAGAATATTCTCAAATACAGTAAATCCTTTTAATAAATTAAAATTTTGAAAAATTATTCCTGTATTTTTTGATCTGAATTTATCACGCTGTGATTCACTAAGTTCAACAATGTTTTGTGAATTTATTTTTATTTCTCCTGAGGTTGGCTTTATTAATCCCGATATGCAATTTATAAAAGTAGTTTTTCCGGATCCGCTTCTTCCGTAAACAGCCATTTGGTCTGATTTATCAAGATTAAAAAATTCAATATTTAAAATATTAAATTCTTTATTATCCGGTGATTTATAATTATGTTTTAAATTTTTTATTTCTAACATCAGGATATTAATAAAAAGGGGCTTTTAGCCCCTTTCGTTCACGAATTAAATTTTTATTTTTAAAATCAATTTGTTAATACTTTACTTCCTGCTAATACTCCGTTTTTTCCGACTGTGTCGTAATCATAACCCGCCATTCCTTCTATTGTATTTGCAAGTTCTATAAATACTTCTTCTGAATTGTTAAATTCAAAATTATGGCCTAAAACTTTTGCAAGATTTTTAATTACCTTCCAAGCCGGTCTTGAATTGAACTTCGTGCCGTGTGTCCATCTGTCATTTGGTGCTCCGAACTTATCCCATCTTGATAATTCAAAATCTCCAAGCAATCTTTCTACCTCAAGAGTAGCAACCGCCGGTCTCACTCTTTGTATTCTGTTTTGAAAATTTACAAACGTTCCGTTTATCTCTGCATAAGTGGAATCAGGAAATAATACATTTGATTTACTTGAGTAGGAATTTGATTCTTCAAGATGTTGAATCGTTGAATCTACTTTTTTAATAAATGATGAAAACTCCGGTAATCTTGTTATATTCTCATTCAATACATATAATACTTTAAACTGACCTGACATTAAATCTGCTATATCATTATTTGTGAACGGTTGTATTCCAAGTAATTTTAATCCGTTTGAATTCGGTGTCTTGTCTGCTTTTCTTAATATCTCATCTTCAAATGATTCATCAATATGTGGCAGATAAATAATTTTATCAGAATTAAAAACTGTCTTTGCAAGTTTCTTTAATGCATAATTATCTTCAAGTGTTGAATATGGAGATGCAACAAACATTATTTCATTAGACGAAATACCTTTTAACAATGATGCCGCCTGAGATATTGATTCATCCCAATCTACTTCAACTAAATTATCACTTCCTGAAATTTTTATCATCGGTGAAGAAATTCTTACTTTCTCATCGTTGACTCTTTTAATTGTATTAAGTCTTCCCCAATCGCATAACCAGTATTGATTCACTTCCTGATTTTCTCTCGGTTCTATTCTTAAAATTTCATTATTTCTCACACCCATTACTGTATTACATCCTCTTGAACAACCCGGACAAACAGAATCAGTAAATGACATTTCCCATACTCTCGACTTAAATCTAAAATCCTTAGAAGTTAATGCTCCTACTGGACAAATTTCAATCACATTCATTGAATATGGATTATCCATTTCTTCACCGGGAAATGATTCAATTGTAACTTTTTCTCCTCTTTGAACAAAAGTCAACTCAGGATCTTTGGCAATTTCGTCACAAAATCTAATGCATCTTGAGCAGGAAATGCATCTTTCTGCATCGAACATCACATTTGGTCCAAGAGATACTCTTTTATCCTTGTGATTTTTCTCTTCATCAAATCTCGAAATTCCAACTCCATATTTATATGCGTAATCCTGTAATTTACATTCCCCTGCCTCATCACATATTGGGCAATCAAGTGGGTGGTTTATTAATAGAAATTCCATTACTGCATTCTGTGCATGAATGGTCTTTTCATTTTTTGTGTGAACAACCATTCCGTCCTGACATGGAGTAGCACAGGCAATTGATAACTTTGGCATTTTTTCAATATCTACCAAACAAATTCTGCAATTACCCGCAACGGAAAGTCCGGGATGATAACAGAAATAAGGAATATCTATACCTGATGCAAGGGCAGCCTGTATAATAGTCTGTCCCGGTGTAAATTCTATCTGATGATTATCTATTGTTATTGAAGGCATATAAATAAAACTATCGGTTTTTCTTTAAAATTCAAATTAAATAAAATGTTCGTTTAAATAAATGAATTAAAGAATAATTTCATTAATTATTTTTTATCAAAAAAATATCAATTTTTTCATAAATTTTTTGAAAATTTTTTTGTCAAGGGAGAATGAAATCCCTAATGGTCAAATAAATAAAGTAGTTACGAAACTATGTTAAAGTAATTTTTTATTGATTTTTAATTTTATTCTTCTTATATTGCATAGTATTAATTTTAATTAATTAAAAAAAACAGTATGAAGAATATCTACAAATTAGTATTACTTTTAGCAGCAGTTTTTGTTGTTAGTAATGCTCAATCTCAAGGTTTGTATGAGCAATACAGAGATCCGGTTTCTGAAGGTAGAAGATTAGAAGTATATGGTGTTGATCTTCTAAGCGTTGACCAGTTTCAGACAATCGGTGGAGACACGATTACAGACTTAAACTTAAATTTAAACGCTGACTACAGACAGTGGAAATTTGATTCCAGAGTTTTAGTTGGTGGTTACTTTGCAACCGGTGTTAACTACAATTCATTAAAAGTTAACAGTGGTAACTCAGTTGGTAGAACTGATTTTGCAGCACTTGGTTTCGGTGGTGCTTCTTATTATTTCACACCTAACCAAATCTATATCACAGGTGCTCTTGGTCTTTCTTACCAAAGATTCAATCAGGATACAGGAACCAGCGGTTCTATTTCTGATTATGAAGGTCCTGGTTACTTATGGGGTGCTGTAGGTTACGGAAGACTTTATAATGCCGGTACTATTACTACTGCTAAAGATGTTGAAGAAGCATTAGTAAGAGGTGGTGTTATGAATTCAACAAGCAGATTCTCAAACACAGTAACTCTCGGTATTGCAAACTTATTAAAGAAAAGAGCTTATGGTGATTATGATACAAAAAATCATGATGACCAGGATATTGCTTTCTTCACCGATCTTCAGTCTTTATTACAAAAAGAAGGTGTTGTTAGCGGTCCTTTAACAATGGCTCAGACAATCAGAGTTTACGAAGCTATCAATAACACAAGAGGTAGATACGTAAGATACCCAAGATATACAGGTATCCAAGCTCAGATTCAAGCTCAGTATCAGTTATTCAATCAAACAAAAAATAAACCACACGATCACTATTTATCATTTGACGCTGTATTCGGAAAACCATTATCAGATCAAACCCAGTTATTATTATCAGGTTTCTTCGCAATGGCTTTAGATTCATTAGCAAGTGGTAACGGACCTGCTGCAGGTTTCGGTGGTCCTTTCTCTTTCCCATCATTCTTACCTTTCATTCCGGACAGAAACAATCTTGACTTCTTCGTAAGAACTAACGGAACAGGTTTATATGGTGGAAGTTACATCGGTGGTAAAGATAAATTATTCGGTGCAAGAGCAGACATTACTCACTCAATCAATAACAGAGCCGGTATCTCAGGTTTTGCTTCTTTCATTAATTTATCTCCAAACACAGGTGATTCAAGAACTTTAATCAGTGGTGGTGCAAGACTTGACTACAACTTAACTCACTGGTTAACTTCTTATATAAGAGCAGGATTTGATAAAGAAACTGACAGAGTATTAGTATATTCTATCGGTGCAGGATTTAACTGGAGAGTCTTCGGAAATAACTAATCTTATGATTGGTTATTAAACCGTAACTTCCAAACTTAATTCCTAAGAATTAAATCAAATGAAGTTATAAAAAAACCCTGACAGAGCAATCTGTCAGGGTTTTTTGTTTTAGGAACATTTTTAAATCTCTTACTTCACAAGCAACATACTCTTTGTAATCTTTTCGCTGCCGTTTGTAATACTGTAGAAATAAATTCCGCTTGATAAATTCTCAGCGTTAAAATTAACTTCATAAACTCCCGCAGAAAGATTTTCATTTACCAATGTATTAACTTCCCTTCCTAAATTATCATAAACCTTTAATGTTACCATTCCGCTTTTATTTAAATCGAATTTAATCTTTGTCGTTGGATTAAAAGGGTTAGGAAAGTTTTGTGATAAATCAAATTTGCCGGGTAAGTTTGTTCCTATTTGTTTTATACTTACAGGCCCAAGTGTTCCGTCCGGTTTCAAATTCTGCACGAATAATGTTCCGTTACCCATCATTCCGAATCTCGTATCCTGCCATGCTGATACAAGCATTCCCTGAGGATTCATCGCTGCATTTATATAATCTTTAAAACTTACAACCGAACTCATTAACACAGGAGATCCACCCCACTGCATTACTCCGCTTGGTCCTGTTCTGAATCCATAAATTAAATCTCTTATTGGTCCCGGCACTTCTTGTCCGTATGTTACTGTAACATTCGTATCACCGTTATTAAAACAATTTATATATGCAACCTGTGAATTTATCAACTGACCAAATGCTCTTCCTGTATCACTCCATAATCTTTGACCTGCTGAGTTTATCCTCTGACCATAAACTGTCTGAAAATCCTGCGTTGCCGCATCAGCATCAACAAAAAATGTATATATATCGTTGTTGTTCGGATTGATTGCAGAGAATGGTTCTATATGAATTCTTGAACTATTGGTAGATAAATTAACTCCGTTGTTAGAATATATCTGTGTTCCGTCTGATGAATATCTCTGAATACCTGATGAAATGTTTTGTAATCCTGTTGTATGGAAAAATGAAATAACAATTCCGTTGTTTTTATCTGAGATTACTTCAGGTACCATATAAATAGGTACTGTGTTTCCCATAGCACTATAAACTGTTTTAGGTGTTGATCCCCAAACCGCTGTTCCTGCTGAATTATATTTCATACAATGAACTGAAATATTATCAGGTACAAAACTTCCTACTGTATCTTTTGGTCCATAAACCCAACTGACAATAAAATTACCGGCATCAGAAGCAACAATGTTTGGATATTGATATCTCTTTCCGTCAGGTGATTGAATACTAATTGCTGATGGATATTGAGGAACTCCCGCTGAATTTATTCTTTGAATTTTAACCCAGGATGTTTTTGTTGGTTCAAAGAAATACCACCATGCAAAAGCAACTGAACCGTCAGTCAATACAGCAGCTTTGGGCCACATCTGATATCTTGATGTTTCACCTGTTAAAGCAACTCCATCAGGTCCCCATAAAAATGCTCCTGCGGGAGAAATTTTATATGCATACGGATTAACAGTAGTATCAGCCATTGTTGATGCTCTCTTATCTGAAAATACCAAAATCGCATTGTTAGATCCGTCTGTTACTAATGAGTAATCACCTAACCAACTGTTTTGTGGTTTATCACTGATTAATAATCCGTCAGCACCGAATTGTTTTACTCCAAATCTGTCAAATCTCTGAAGATATGCTTTTAACTGACCATTTCCTCTTCCGTCAAACCAGGAAACATAAAAACCACCGTCAGGTGAAGAAGCTATCTTAGGTAATAACTGTGTATTGTTAAGACTTATTACACTAAGGTTTTCCATTGGATTCGATGACCATTGTGAATATAGGTTTCCCGATACCAATAGAAAAAACAAAAGAAGTTTAATTGTTTTTTTCATATTATTTTATTGGATTTGTTAGCTATTAAGAATAATAAAATTAAAATACTTTATGATTTTTAAAAGGTAATTTTTTGAGGTATGAATTTTTAATTTCGGCAGAGAAAACCTGCCTGTTTTTACAGGCAGGTATTTTATATTTCTATTTTATCAAAGTCATAATTTTTGAATCTGTAAATTCTCCTGCTGTTAATCTGTAAACATAAGAACCTGAACTTAATTTTAATCCGCTGAAATTTAAACTATACTCTCCCGCATCCATATCACTTGAAATTAATTCTGCTACTTCTTGCCCTGTCATTGAATATATTTTTAGCGTTACAAATGTTTTAGCCGGAATTGAAAAATTAATTTTCGTTTCAGGGTTAAATGGATTTGGATAATTTTGTTTTAAATTAAATTTATCCGGTATAATATTATTCAATGGATTTATGTTCGTAGGATTTCCAAGTGTTCCGTTTAAATTTATATTTTGTGCGAATATATCAGAACTTCCCGCTCTGTCATCTCCCCAGCCCGTTACCACCATTCCTGTTGAACTTCTGAAAATCTGTGTGTTCATTTGTGTTTTACTGCTCGGGTTTGATGCAACACTTATTCTCCAGTGAACAACTCCGGAAGGTCCTGTTTTCAATGCTCTTGTTACATATGTAGCACCTCCTGTTTGCTGTGTATAAACACAAACTATATTAGTATCTCTTGCTCCTGCCCAAATATATGTTACTACTTCTGTTGATAACGGTAAGAACACTCTCCCGTCATCACTCCATTGCCTTACACCTGCAGAATTAAATTTCTGTGCATAAAGTCCTGACTGAGATTGATTGGCGTTGTTTTCTCTCCAGAATAAATATGTTTCGCTTGTCGAAGGAACAAAAACTGAAAAAGGCTGATTTCGTAAAAATGTACCGGTTGTAATTCCTGATGAACCGTTTGCCGGGAATTGTTTTACTCCCGCTGAGTTTACTCTTTGCACATAAGGATTTCCGGTATTAGTAGAAGCCCTGTCATCATACCATGTGAACACTGCTCCGTTATTAAAATCTGATCCAATATTTGGATTATAAAAACCTGTAATTCTTCCAAGTGAATATACGGTATCGGGTGCTGTCGGATTCCATACTGAAACTCCTGATGAATTAAATTTTTGTGTATAAATTCTGTAATTCTGAGGACTGATAAATGAACCTGTGTAACCTGAATACATTGTAATTATTCCTCCCGCGTCTGAAGCAACAAGTTTTGGCCAATCAACATTTTCACTTCCCTGTAAAGAGATAAAAATTCCTGAAGCTCCCCATAGCTTATCACCTGTTCTTGAAAGTTTTTGCATCTGTGCTCTTCTAGGGCTTGAAGAATAAACCCAGATAAACGCATAACTGCCATCTGATGTTTGTGCTACTTTTGGATTCGGTTGATTTGTAACTCCGTCTGACCAGAGTGTAATTCCGTTTGCCCCCCAAAGAAACTGTCCTGTCGAACTTATTTTATACGCATAAGGTTTTATTGGATTTCCATCTCTAACATCCGTAAAAGTTATAACCGCATTATTTGAATCATCAGCAATCATATCATAATCAACAAGTGAAGATGACTGTGCATTACTGCTGACAACAAGTCCGTCTGCAGCAAATTGTTTTATTCCCTGAGCATTTAATCTCTGAAGTCTCACTGTATATCCGCTGCCCCGATTGTCAAACCAACTTATAAAACATCCGCCATCTGAAGTTAAAGCAACTTTTGTTAATACCTGATCTCCCGATCCACTGTAAATTGTTGTGTTCTGTGTCGAGTCCGATGTCCATTGACTGATTGCAACATTAACGGTTATTACAAAAAATAAAAAAACAAATAAGATATTTTTCATATTTAAAAAATTAATTAGTTTAAATTTATTTTATCAACAACATTGTTTTTGTTTCTTCTCTAAAGCCGGATGATAATCTGTAAAAATAAACTCCTGAAGTTAAATCGTTTCCATTGAATTTATAATTATATTCTCCGGGAATTAAATATTGATTAATTACGGTTCTCACTAATTTTCCCTGTGAATTAAAAATCTCAAGCCGTGTTAAACCTGCTTCATATATTGAAAATGAAATTTTTGTTTCCGGATTAAATGGATTCGGATAATTTTGATTCAGTTTAAAATTTCTTAATTCAGACAAACCGTTTGGTTCTACACTTGTAACAAAATCATATTTATATTTTACTTCTGTACCCTGACCGGTATATAATAATCCGCCTGTCCCTCCGTGAGGATTTGTAAATCCAAACCCCATTGTCGGACCGCTGTAATAATTATATGGTGAATCATCTGACCATAATAAACTTTGAAGATTTGATGTGAACTTAAAATATTTTCCTTCAGATGGTGTGGATGCACCGTTACCGATATAAACATTCCCGTTTCTTGTAAACGCAAATCTCGGATTTATATTTCCCGATGTTACCAAATCAACTGATGAATCTATTGTCGCTCCGTTCGTCGGGTTTAATCTCAATATTTTTCTTCCCGATGGTATATAAATTGTACTGTCAAAATTTATTCCTATCTGAGAATAAGTCCCCACCGGATGTGTCACAGGTTTACTCCATAAAAGATTAAACTCTGTTCCTGTATCCCGAAGTGCATAAAGCAAACCTCCGTCTCTGATTGCATATACAATACCTGATTTCGATACAGTGAATGGAATTTCCTGATCTCCATCTCCCGGCAATGTTTGTGATTTATATTTTAATAATCCCGTTGTCGCATCTATCGCTATGATTGTCTTTGGTGTTGTAAGTCCGCCATCCCACGCATATACCGTATTGCCGTTAACACATATACATTCTGCTCCTGTGTTTGGAATTGTTCTTGAGTTTGTCCAGACCGTATCTCCGTTTGTATGATTTATTCTCATTATACGTTTCGTTCCGGATCCGGGAATTATCAAGTCACCGTTTGATGCAAACGCCGCTGTCCAGATAATACCTCTCTCTACAGTATGTTGTGATCTCCAAGCCACTGTCGGAGTTGATGAAATTCCGACTAACAAAGCAAAAATAGAATCAGATCCGTTTTGTTTAAAATTCCTTACATAAATTTTATCATTTCTGAATCCCATTATTACAAACACACCATCGTTTGATTCATAACTCCAGGAAACACTGTTTCCATAAGTTTTATATTCTACTATTGCCCTTAAAGGTGAAATTGAAGTATATCTCGTTGTAGCAAATCCATAAAATCCGGTAAATATTTGCATTCCCCAAATAGAATTTTGCATATTAAATGTGTTGGATAATCCCATTGGAACATTGATTACATTAAACTGACCGTCTCTGTTAGATTGTCCACCTACAGTTGTCCAGTATTCATAATTTAATTGAGCGGATGTATTATTATAAGATGCAATTAATAACACTAACACTAAAAATCGAATACAAAAATTTTTCGAATTTATATTAATTGTTTTCATATTGAAGTATTACTTAATTAATCTAACTAAAAACCCGTTTAAAATACATCTACTCTTCTGTCTGTAAAAATATTATTGTTTGGATTTAAAAATTTATTCCTCGCCAATAAGGGATTTATCTCAACTGTTTGGATTTCTTCACTGTCAGTCTTTGCTCTCGCTAAATAATTACCCTTCGGATCTAAAATCACAGACTCACCCGTGAAAAAAATATCTTTATCTCCGTTTATGTCTTTACCGATTCTGTTAGCCGTTATTGTAAATACCTGATTCTCTAATGCCCTTGCAAACATTGCTCTCTGACAATATGGCATTACAAGATTTGCAGGATGGCATATAATATCCGCTCCTGCAAGTGCAAGCGATCTTGCAGTCTCAGGAAAAAACCAATCAAAACATATCATCACACCTACATTAATTTTTTCTCCGTTCACATCAATTGAATAAATACCTAGTTTATCTCCGGGTTTAAACCATTTTTTTTCTGAATCAAATAAATGAAGTTTTCTGTAAACATCAAACTTTCCGTCTGGTCTTATTATATATGCTGAATTATAATATTCATCACCGGCTTTTTCATTAAAACCCGCAACTATATTTATAAAATTTTCATCTGCAATTTTCTGAAGTGATTCATAAAAAATTCCGTTACCCGCTTCCTCTGATGAATTATTCAATTCATCAAAGTTAGCAAATAAATATCCTGAGTTTGCTAACTCAGGAATTACAAGTAAATCCGGTTTCTGATTATTTTCTAAAAGGTAAGTATTAAAAAGATTTTGAATCCGGGATATGTTTTCTTTAACATTCCCGAATTCAGGTTTGAACTGTAAAAAGGATACAAACATTTATTTATTTTTTTCTTAATTTAAATAAATAAACATTCATTTTCCGTAATATATAAAGGTTATCTTTTTAGAATTTTGAACGCAATGTTTCTTCCCATCTTTTGAAATATTGCGAGATTAATCCAACTCAATGCAAATTTTTCCAACAACTCAACTTTGTCATCGCCTCCAAAATCATAACATTCTTCAAAGCCCATATCTTTTACAATTTTTATTACTGTTTTTTTTGACTCTTCATCTGAACCTGCTATAAACATATCTATTCCTATATCACCATATCTCGGGTTTCTCATATTTTCAAATCCGGTTGAATTGAAACATTTTATTACTTTTTCACTTCCTGATTTTTTTTTCAATGCTTCAAAAACAGTGTTAAATTCTCCGGGCTTTTTTGAAATTGAGTTTGTGGCATCTATTAAAATTTTATTTTCCAATTCTCCGGTTTCTTTTAATACATCAAATAAAACCTCCGGAGGAATTGAAAAAATTATTATATCCGAATTTAATACTGAATCTTTTACCTCTTTTAACGATATATTCTTCTTATCTGAAATAAACTTTTTTAAATCTTCACTTATTTCTTTAACACCAAAAATTACTTTATATCCTGAATTGGATAAATTTTCCCCGAGTGCTTTTCCAACATTTCCTGCACCGATTATCGTTATGTTCATTTTATTTCTCCAGTTGTTTAATTACTAATTTAGCAGCCTCACTTCCGCTATTTTGCTGCTGACCTGTTATAAGATTTCCGTCTTCAATTGCAAAAGGTGTGAAAGCTTCTTTAACTATAAAATTAGTATTCTCAATTTTTTCCGCCTCCGTTTCAATCCAAAAAGGCTGAATCTTTCCGCCGGTAAAACTCTCTGCATATTGCTCTTCACTATTTGCAAACCCTGTCCAGGTTTTTCCTTCTACTATATATTTACCATTTGAATATTTCGCATCAAGTAATAAACAGGTTGAATGACATACTAATGCAGTTGGTTTTCCGCTTTCAAAAAATTTAACCATAAAATCTGTAACTTCTTTGTTACCTCTGAATGTGATCATAGGACTTTGTCCACCGACAAAAAATACTGCTTTATAATCATCTGCATTCACATCCGGTAATTTCTTTGAATTGTTAATTAGCTCCATATGTTTTGCTGAATATTTCCATCCGAGAGAAATTAAATCGTTTGCCGCATATCCGCTGTTATCCTCCGGATCACTAAAACTGTCAAACTCTAATTTTCCTCCAAGTGGACTTGCTATTTCTATTTCATAACCTGCGTTTGTAAATTCCAGGTATGGATGAGTTAACTCCGCTGCCCAAAAACCTATATTCCAACCTGTGACGCTTGATACAGTCGGATTTGCAACTACAAATAATATTTTACCTTTTGATGTGTTGTTTTGATTGCTCATAATTTATAATTTTTTCAAAATTATTTTAAATATATATTTAGTTCAATTACCCACTTCTTTGTAATATACTTACTTTTTTGTAAGAATTAGAATATTTTACTAAAAATTCTTAAATGCCAAGATTCGAATTTAAAGGAAAGTTTTTTAATAATCCTGTTGAACTTGCTCTTTTTGTTTTTGGAGGAAGATGGAAAATGCCAATCCTTTGGAGACTTAAAGAAAGAGCATGGAGATATAGTGAGTTAAATAAATCTCTCGGTAAGGTTACTCATAAAATGCTTAGTCAGCAATTGAAAGAACTTGAAAGAGACGGGCTCATAAATAAAAAAATTTTTGCTTCAGTTCCACCACGTGTTGAGTATTCACTGACAAAACGAGGGAAATCTGTCATACCGCTTATTAATAAATTAAGAGATTGGGGAATTAAATTCAAAGAAGAAGAAGAAAATAAATAATCACTCTTCCCAAACGTGAAAATTCATTCCAAACGGGTCTGAAAACATCTTCGATTTTTCTGAAAATTCCTGTGTCATTTTACATCCGTTCTGCTCTAAAATTTTTTGTGCCTCATTTATATCGTCTGTTGAAAATTCAAAAAATACCGTTCCGGGTTTTCCTCCGTTTTCATAAACAAAATTTATTCCGTCTTTATTTAAATATGTATCATTACCTTTCTCTTCTTTAAATTCCATTCCGAGTATATCTTTGTAAAATTTTATTGCCTTGTCATATTCCTGAACCTGTATTGCTATGTATGGTGAAAATTTAAATTTCATTTTCTTTTAATTTATTTTCTGAAAAATAATTTTTTAAAATCTCTGCTGTTTTTTTACCTGCCTGCTTTTCAAAATCTTCAAAGTTTTCTGAAATAAGTTTTTCAATGTTTGAAACCGATCCGAATTTTTTTAATAAGTTTGCCGCTTTGGTTTTTCCTATTCCTTTTATCTCCTCAAGTTCAGATGTAAATGTTCTTTTACTTCTCAAACTTCTGTGAAATGTTATCGCGAATCTGTGTGCCTCATCTCTTATTCTTTGTAAAAGTTTCAGTCCGCTTGAAGTGTGCGGAATTGACTGTGCTTCAGGATTTCCCGGTAAAAAAACTTCTTCAAGTCTTTTCGCAAGCCCAATAACATTCAGCTTTTCCAATCCTATATCCGTCAAAACTTTTACCGCAGATGATAACTGCCCCTTTCCTCCGTCAATTACAATTAAATCCGGAACAGCAGAAAATGATTCATCTTTCTCCACTCCTTTTCCTGATTCATTTTCATTACCGGAATCTAATCTTCTGAATCTTCTGTGTATAACCTCCCGCATTGATAAAAAATCATCCGGCTTACCTGTTTCGTTTAAAACATTTGTTAGTTTAAATTTTCTGTAATCTGATTTTCTCGGTTTTGCATCTGTGAATACCACCATAGAAGCAACTGTATCTGTTCCCTGAATATGCGAAATATCATAACACTCAATCCTTCTCGGTAATTTGCTTAATCGTAAATCTCTTTTTAATGCCTCAAGTGAATGTGGAATAAATTCTTTTTTTAATCTCTGTATCTTTAGTTCATCAAGCACAAATTTTGCATTTGCCTTAACCATATTCACAAGTTTTGCCTTATCTCCAATCTTAGGAACAACTATTTCAATCTTATCTTCTCTTTTTATCTCAAGCCATTTTTTTAATGTATCAATATCTTCTATCTCTTTTTCAAGATATATCTGTTCAGGAATATACTCCGCTTTTAAATAATAATTTGTTACAAAATTTTCTATCACCTCATCATCTTCTTTCTCCAATACATTATTTATATATGAGTGAGATTTACCAATAACTTTTCCGTCTCTTACTTTTAACACCATTCCAACTGCATCATTATCTTCCCGCTCAATTGCAAATATATCCCTGTCCGTCATTTCCTCATCCACCATTTTTTGTTTTGATGAATAAACTTCAAGAGCTTCAATTTTATCTCTAAGTTTTGCGGCTTTTTCAAATTCCAAATTTGAAGAAAGTTCATTCATCTGCACATTCAACTCTTTAATCAGTGAAGTTGTTTTTCCGTTTAACATTTTTGCAACCTGAGTTATCATCCTGTTGTATTCTTCCTTGCTCTGATAGCCCTCGCAAGGTCCCTCACATTTTTTTATATGATAATCCAGACATACTTTAAACTTACCTGTGGCAATTGTTTCTTCTGTAAGATTTAATTTACATGATCTGATTTGAAATATATCTCTGATTGATTTCAGAGCATACCTCATATTTTTTACATCCGTATATGGACCAAAATATTTTGATCCGTCAGACCTTTTTTTTCGTGTAGGGAAAACTCTCGGAAATGGTTCTTTTGTGATTACTATATATGGGTATGATTTATCATCTTTGAGGTTTATATTATATCGGGGTTTTAATTCTTTTATCAGATTCAGTTCAAGTATCAGTGCCTCCACCTCATTATCAGTCTGTAAAATTTCTATATCTTCTGTTTTGGATACAAGAATATCCAGTCGTGTGGTATAAGCAGGTCTGTTTTGAAAATACTGTCGGACTCTGTTTCTTAATACTTTGGCTTTACCAACATATAAAACCTTACCGGTTTTATCTTTAAACTGATAAACCCCCGGTGTGTTTGGTAAATTACTGAGTTTGTCTTTTATATTTTCAGAAAGTGGATTCAATTTCTTAAAATTAGATGAGAAAATTATTTCTCTTTATGCTGCGAGAGTTCTATCAGTATATTGTTTGTGGATTTCGGGTGGAGAAATGCTATCAGCATATCGTCTGCTCCTGTTCGCGGGGTTTCGTTAATTAATTCTATTCCGCCTGCTTTGAGTTCGCTAAGCGATTTGAAAATATCCGGTACATCAAACGAACAGTGATGTATCCCCTCTCCTTTTTTTTCTATGAATTTTGATATCGGAGATTCCGGTGATGTCCCTTCCAGAAGTTCTATATCCATATTTTCTAAATGGATTTTTCTTACATTAACTTTCTGCTCTTCTACATATTCTGTTTCGCTTGCTTTCGCTCCAAATATTTTTTCAAACACCGGAACTGCATCTTGTAGCGACTTTACCGCTATACCTAAATGATTTAATTTCAATTTAATTGTTTAACTTTATAAATAATTATCCAGTCCTTTTCTCTTTAGATATTCCACTACTTCTTTCACTTTTTGTGATTCTGATTTTTTACAAATTAATAATCCGTTTTCTGTATTAATCACAAGTAAATCTTCCACACCTATCAGTGCTGTAAATCCTGCATCACTCATTACAAGTGAATTTTTACTTTCAAGTGCCTGTGCTTTTCCAAACATAACATTTCCGTTTTCATCTTTCTGATTTATATTATAAATTTCATCCCACGAGCCGACATCGTTCCACCCAAATTCACTTTTTATTGTATATACGTTCTCTGCTTTTTCCATTATACCGTAATCAATTGAAATTCCTTTTATCTGTCCATAAACATCTTCAAGTTCTTTGTTAAAGTCTTTTGAAAATAAATGTTTCTCAAGTGATAAAATTGATTCGAACATATCAGGTAATGATGACTTCATTTCATTCAGTATAATGTCTGTTCTGAAAATAAACATACCTGAATTCCATAAAAAATCTCCGCTTTCTAAAAACATTTTGGCTAACTGCAAGTCCGGCTTTTCAGCGAATGTCTTAACTTTATACACTTCTTTATCTATACATTCATCTCCGTTTAAACTAATATCAATTTTTTTATCCGGATCAAACTGTATATATCCGTAACCTGTTGATGGTTCAGTAGGTTTTATTCCTAAAGTTACTATTCCTCCGTTGTCTTTTGAAAATTTTAACGCACATTTTAAAATTTTCTGAAATTCGCTTACATCTTTTATAATATGATCAGCAGGTAAAACTATTATATTTCCTTCAGGATCAAACTGTTTTATAAACAACGCAGCAAGTCCTATACAGGGTGCTGTGTTTCTTCCAAATGGTTCGCAAATTATATTCTCCTCGGGAATTTTTGGAAGTTGTTTGTGAACTTCGTTTTTATAGTTTACATTTGTAACTACAAATACTTTATCATCTGCTACAAGTCCTTCAAGTCTTTTAAATGTCTGTTGAATCATTGAATAGTTGCCGTCTCCGATTTTTAAAAATTGTTTCGGATGTTTCACTGTCCCTTTGGGCCAAAATCTCGTCCCAACTCCCCCTGCCATTATTACTGCATAATTACTCATTGTGTAAAATTTGTTTTAATGTTTTTCTTTTTTATTAAAAATTGTTACGGGATTATTTAAATGTTTTACAAATTCTTCATAATCCTTTGTCGGTTTATCAAGTGTTATCAGTTTAAAATTATAAATTATATAATTAAAAATTTGTCTTATCGTATCAGTGAACGGATCAAGTCTGTAACTCTGGACAAATTTTATAAATGTGTATGTTGCTTCTGCAAGTCTTCCAAGTTTTGAAATATTTATTCTTCTTGATATACTCAGTATCTTTTTTAAAATATTAAACGTCTTCGAAAGTTGCCTCTGTGCTTCATATACAGGATAATCTGTTTTGATGTCATAAATTGAATTAAATACTTTTTCAAGCCCTGTAATCTCATATTTAAGAAGTTTAATCATATATTTTCTCTCGTCCATTGGTATAATTTCGTCCGTTTCGTTTTCAATTGGTTCAGTATTAATTTTACTTTCTTCGGTCTGTTTTAAGTTCCTCTCTCTTTCCTTCTCGAGTTCTTTTCGTTCTCTCTCTTCTGTTGCTTTAACTCTTTCTTTTTCTATCTTATCTGAAATAAATTCAAATTCATTTAATACCTCTTCTATTATTTCAACATTTTCATCGTTGAGAAAATTCATTATTCCATCAAGTGATTTTGAAAATGTATTTATGTCACTTTTTTCAGGATTAAAAGGAATACTTATGCTGTTTTTAAAATAATTTAATATATATGTATATATATTTGAAATTATCTCAAAATTTTTCCTGTCTGAAATGTCTTTTAATTCTGAAGTCTTATTAATTATTGAAAGTGTAATTTCATTTTTTTCTGTTCGGCTTTTCTCGTTTTCTGAATCTGTTAAATTATAAAACTCTTTTATCAAAATATCATGTCTGTCTGATAAATCATTTAAAAACGATAAATAACTTCCCGTCACCTGCTGTTCCGAAGGTTCTTCTTCGTTTAATTCTTCTTCCTTAAATTGTTCATCCGTTTCTGAAAATAAATTTTCTTCGTTTATAATTTCATTTCTGCTTTCGATATTTAACCCGTTCCCTGCTTCAATGTTAGCATCATCCCAGGTTTCTTCCGGTTCAAACTCCTCTTCGTCTTCCGGGATTTCCTCTTGTATGTCTTTTTGAAAATTATTTTCTATGATATCCGTATTATCGTTAAAACTTTCCTCTTTTTGTATATCAATATGTTCAGTAAATTCCGATAAATCTGTTGATGAGTTTAAAACTTCAGAGTGTGTCATCTCCGTAAACTCTTCTTGCTCATAAGTTATTTTTTCTTCCTGCTCATCTGTCCCGGAATTTTCTTCATCAATAATAAATTCTTCTTCCTCTTCTCTTTCAACAGGTGTGTATAACTGTTGAATTTCATCTTCGCTGAACTCTTCGGTAACTATATCTTTTTCAATATCTCCTACAGAAAACATTCCCGGGGTTATATCATCAGATACTTCCCATTCTTCAAAATTTGATTGTGTATCTGAAAGACTAAATATTTCCGTCTGATTGTTTGTTTCTTCAAACCCTTCGTCAAGGTTTGTGTTTGATGATGAATTCGGATTTTGAATTTTTAAACTGCTGATTATAATCTTTTTTAAATATTCCGTATCTCGGTCAATATTAACCGTTAAATTATTATAACTAATATCCTTATCTTCTAACTTTTTATAAACAAATATTAAATAACTGCATAACGGTATATATTTTTTAAATCCGGTTAAGAGAAAAATGTCTCTTAAAATATCGTCTGACTCTTCAAGAAATTTTATTATCTTTTCCGCTTCAGTGTTTTTAATTTCAAATCCATTAAGATATAAATCATCTCTGAGTTTTGTGAGAATAAACTTAATGTATTTAAAATTTTTGTTTAACATTATTTTATATAAATCCTTTTTACTCTTGTTGAAATATTACATAATATCTCATAAGGCAATGTATTCATTTTTTTTGCTATATGATAAGCAGGAAAATCCTTTCCGAATATCAGAACACGTTCACCTCTTTTAATATTGGAATTATTTTTTAAATTTACCATTACCCAATCCATACACACCGTTCCAACTACCGGATATTTTTTGTTTCTTATCATCACCTCTGTATTGTTTGTAAGTCCTCTGTAAAATCCGTCTCCATAGCCGACAGGAACAGATGCAATTATTTCATCTCTTTTGGTAAAATATTTTCTGCCATATGAAATACTCGTTTTTCCTGGAACCGTTTTTATCTGATTTATTTTTGATCTGAAATTCATAACAGGTTCAAGTTCCGGTAAACCTTTCGGTTTGTTTTGTTCCGGATAATATCCGTAAAGTGAAATTCCGGGTCTCACCATATTAAAAAAATCCCGCTTGTAGTTGAAAATACCTCCGGTATTCTGGAAATGTTTTAATTCAAACTTTATTCCCTCGTTTTCTAAAAACCTTACAACTTCTGTAAATAAATGAATCTGTTGTTTTGCGTATGTCTCGTTTTTAATTTCAGATGTTGCAAAGTGTGAAAATATTCCTTTTATCTTTATGTTTTTTAATTCTGAAATTTTTTTTACTGCTTGTAAAATTTCCGGAAATGTTATTCCCACTCTGTTCATTCCGGTGTCAAACTGAATATGAACTTTTGGCTTTTTGTTAAGTGTGGATGCAACTCTGTTTAATAATTCAACGGTTTTTATATCTGTGGCCGAAACTTCTATATCGTTAGATACTATTTCTGTCAAGAATTTTTTGTTTTCCGGAAGTGTTCCGAGACAAATTATATTAACTTTCCTTTTAGAATTATTATTCAGATATTTTTTAATTGAAAGTGATTCTATGTAGTCTGACGTTCCGAGATAATCAGTTCCAAATCCGGTCAGGGCTTTTGAAATTTCGTAAATTCCGTGTCCGTATGCATTCGCTTTAACGATCGAACAGATTTTTACTTCTTTGTTTTTTGATTTTGTGTTTTTTCGGGATTCTTTTTTTATTAAATTAAAATTCTTTTTCAGTGAAGATAAATTTATTTCTGCTACTGTGTCATAAAAAGAATCATCAAAGTTATATATGTGCATTTTGTAAATTACTCAATGCGAAATCTAATTTATATTTATTTTTTTTGACATTTTTAAATTTTTTTTACCTTAATTAACTTTTGTTCTATTTTATAGTTGACAAATTCTTAAAAGTTGATTAATATTATATAAGAT